>JACCDI012173714.1_pt1 | contig 134386 bp, 112 predicted proteins | sample 7442791 | NCBI WGS metagenome assembly JACCDI01 (sample SAMN15323434, study PRJNA562643) | freshwater metagenome | isolation source: river surface water | place: USA:Blue River Watershed | collected 2017-08-15
AATGTGATATTGTGATTCTTTATATTGAAATTTATTTAATCAAATTCAAGGTATTTAAAGAAATGATATAGTGATTCTTTATATTGATTTCATTTGATTAAATTTAAGGTATTTAAAGAAATGTGATATTGTGATTCTTTATATTGAAATTTATTTAATCAAATTCAAGGTATTTAAAGAAATGATATAGTGATTCTTTATATTGATTTCATTTGATTAAATTTAAGGTATTTAAATAAATGTGATATTGTGATTTTTTATATTGAAATTCATTTGATTAAATTACCTGTTTTTAGAAAGTTGGCTTCGTGAGGCCAAGGCCTCACTACGCAGGGGGAGGGTCGCGTTTCGGCGAACGCAGTGAGCCGTTTTTATCGGTTTTCCCGAGGCGAAGTGAAACGAAGCCGAATAGGAAAACCATTCCTCTTGAGAAGAACGAAGTTCTTCGAACACAAAGAATTAAATCAAATTCAGGGATATTTAAAGAAATGATGAATCATTGAAAAGATCTAAATAGAGATTAGAAGAATGGGAACATTAATTTTTTTAAAGAATCCTTATTCAAAAATCATTCTTGGCATTATTTGGGGTTTTGGTTTATCTTGTATTTTTGCCAAAACATGTCATGATGGAAAATGTGTCATCTACAAAGCTCCTAAAGTAAAAGATGTTGAAGGAAAAATCTTCGGTAAAGACAATAAATGTTACCAATATACTCCTATTCAAACTCAATGTCCTCTTAAACAAGTTGAAGTTTAATTTTTATAAAATGAAGTTTTACACAATTCTATTTGCGTAAAAATGATGATTAAGAAATAGAAGAATATTATAATAAACAAAGATGTCAGATGATGATATGAGCACACCTATTTCTCGTCTTGGATCAAGTGATCGTAGAAATTCTTCCAAAATCGCCTCCAATATCATGGATAAATATAATTCGATGAATCAAATGGGTCAAATGGAACAAGCTGATATGGCCACCAATTTGATGCCACGTCCTCAATCCAGTGGTGACATTCTTGAAATGCCTCCTATGGATTCCAATATACGCGATTTAGAAGAAAAATTTGAAAATCGCGATGTCAATCAAGAATTATACGAAATGAATGCTCGTGATCCCATTTTAGTTCAACAATACAATCAACAACTCAAAAAAACAAATGATCTACTTCGCACACAAGCACAAGTCGATCAAGGTGAAGGTGAAGAAGAATATGAAGAATATGAAGATATGCAATATGAAGAAGATCCTCTTTGGAGAAGATGGCTCAATGAAGCACGCATTGTCATCTTCATTGTCATCTTTGTTACACTCTTCTTTAATGTCAATTTTGGTGTCGATAAATATCTTTGCAGATATTCATTCTTTGGAAATGAAAATTATGATTGCAATTGGAAAGGCGTTTTGCTAAAATCAGTTGCAGTCGGAATATTCTCCTATTTAGCAATTCGCTTTCTTCGTGTATAGAAAAATATATCAAGATAAATTAGAAAAATGAAATTTAATATTTCACAATCCTTTAAAAAAGTAACGGATAAAATTCAAAAAATTGGTATAGGTCGTATCCCCATGGATAAAGATCTCAAAGTTGGTCTAATTGCCATTATCATCCTTCTTATCTTTGGACTTCTTATTCGTAATATCATCTCCGAAATGATAGAAAAACTCTTTATCTTCCTCATTCTCTTTTCTCTCTCTTTCCTCATTACTCACAATTGGATCATCTCTTTCATCCTCTCAGCCATCTTTTATTCACTCATTCAAATGATGCGTTCTCCTTCCAAAGAAGGATTTAAGAATGCCGATGATGAAGAAGAGAAAGAAGAGAAACAAGAAGAAGAAGAGACAACTGAAACTTTCGAAACCGATGATACTGAAACCGATAAAGAATTTGAATCCACATTAGCCAAAAACGAAAAAACAAACAAAAATATTACAACTTCAAAAGTGACCAAACGCGAAAAAAAAGATATGGATGGAAATCATGATGATGCCATTTCAAATCTTAGCAAAATGGAAACTGAAGTAAAACAATTAAATGAAAAGTTTCAAGGTGGCATTCGTCTTAAAGATGAAGATATGAGTGAAACAAAACCTCTCAATATCGATTTCCGTAATACCAAATATAGTGAAGATAAGATGACCCCTCAACGAAGAGCCCAACAAGAAACCCACCAGTTGATGGATAGTATTAAACAACTTGAAACTACCATTAAATCGTTAAACCCCGTTTTATCCGAAGGTAAAAAGATTATGGATATGTTTGAACAATTTAAACTTGATTAAATGAAAATATTATTTATTTTTATAAACAAAATGTTTATAAAAATATTATTTTCTTTATATTGGTTTCATTTGACTAAATACACCATTGTTGGAAACGAGAAGGATGCCAAGCTTTTTCAATCAATTCTTCTTTATACATTAATTCAGGATTATTTTTTATATGAAACCATATAATACCTGATTTGTCTAAATCAATTTCTACTTCATTTTCATATGTATATTTATTTTGAAAAAAATGAATATCAAAACCAAAATCACGATTTACATATTCAATATGAGGTATATTATTTTTACATATCATTTGTCCAATCATTCCGCTCATATATCGTGTATCATAAATATATAAAGAAGATATTTCCTTTAAAATTTTAGAATCACCTTGAATTCCAAATAATTGAATTTCAATCTCATTTTTGGAAATTGTATGCTTATGAATAAATACTTCAAAATCATGATATATCATTCTTGATACAAAGATTGGATAAGGTAAATAAAACAAAATATCTTTTTTTATTTGTAAAAAAAAGAAAATCTTTCCTCCTAAACGAATTTCAATATCTGCATTATCATTTATTTGAATTCCATACATAAAATCACAAAATTTACGATTATCTAATATATAGAATTCAATATACTGCTCTTCATATCTTCTACCAAATAAACTATTTATCATCTTTTTTTTACCAGTAGGAATTTTTTGATAAAACATATTTTCTATACAAATATCTACATCTGTTTTCTTTTGATAAATAGAATCACGAAGTAATCCCTCCACATACTCTTGAATTTTCTCTTTTTGCATCTTTTTCATATTTCTTTTTTATAGTTTTTTATATTAAAACTAATTTAATCATTTTTGAGTATATAAAGAAATAAAATTTCTTTATATTGGTTTCATTTGACGAAATTTTCGCACCGGCGAACGCAGTGAGCCGACTTGAACATGGTTTTCCGGAGGCATAGGCCAAAGGCCTTAGCGCCCGAGAGGCGAAGCCTCTCTTGCGGAGTGTAACGAAGCCGAATAGGAAAACCATTCCTCTTGAGAAGAACGCAAGTTCTTCGAACCACTAATTTTGCATTTTCGAATAAAATGCAAAAGATATTTTTAAGACTGCTCCTCCTCCCTAACTTCCTCCTCCTTCTTCTCCCCAACTTCTTCTTCCTTCTTCGGAAACATCATTAATTCATTCACTGTTATATCCATATCTACAGAATAATAAACATTCTTCAATCCATACCTCTCCATCGCCTTTCGAATCTTCTTTTCACATTTTAAACATGGCATCGAATTCATAAATAATGGATCATCCGGATCTGACCCCCACCTTATCACATACATCGATGCTCCCGATAATTTCATCGGATCCGCATTTCTCAATGCATCTTCTTCTGCATGTATCGAATATTTACCTCGATTCTTTCCCTTGATCTCACTATTATGACTCCAATTTATACCCACATAACGATTATAACCTTGTGATATGATCTTACCATTCTTCACAATAATCGAGCCATGCTTTGATCTCATATTACTTTTAAATGAAATCCTCACTGCCTCTATAATATATTCTAACTCTTTCAAGTGACTAAACTTGCGAGGCACTATTTCTCGCCTCCCCTTAGGACTCTGTTCCATGTTTTCCATATATATTCTCTCTTTCTCTTTAAGTCGAATTTAAATTTTTACAAATTACGAATTCATTTAATTCAATATAAAAAAAGATTCACAAAAACTTATGAGAAAAACAAATATGTCCGAACTTATTGCTCAAACACCCATTGTTCGCGAACTCAACATCGCTGTCATTGGAGGTGTCGATTGTGGAAAGAGCACTCTACTCTCTGTCCTCAAAAATGGTGAACTCGATGATGGAAAAGGTCTAGCTCGTTCCAAAATCGTCAAATACAAACACGAACTCGAAACTGGTCGCACTTCCGCCATCACCCAACACTATGTTCCTATCTCTGAATCGAAGATCTGTTGTTTCATCGATCTGTGTGGTCATGAACAATATCTTCATACCACTCTACATGGTATGTGTGGTTTTTATGTTGATTTTGCCATCATCGTGGTAGGTGGTAATCTATCCATTACTGAAATGACCAAAGAACACATGAACACATGTCTTTCACTCAATATTCCTTTTATGGTTGTTATCACCAAGATTGACTCTTCACCTCCTCATGTCTTAGCCAAGACAAAAGAAGTTTTAATCGATATGTTGACACACAAAGTAAAAGGACGCAATATCATTTGGATGACTGAAGGAATGGAAGAAGTTCGACAACTGATGAAGAATATTCCTGTCTTTTGTGTATCGAATAAAACAGGTGAATCGATTGATCTACTTCGTAAATTCGTTTATGGACTTCCCATTCGCAAAGTAAATCAAATTGAAGAAGGTGCAAGTGAAGAAGGTGTTCTCTTTTCAGTAGATGCGTTTTTTCAAGTGAAGGGTGTAGGACCCGTCGTCTCCGGAAAACTCATGAAAGGAAAACTTACCAAAAATGATAAGTTGATGATCGGACCTCTCAATGGACAATTTTATGCTGTCACTGCAAGAAGCTTCCATGATAATTTTAAGAATCCAATTGAAGGTTTGGAATGTGGTATGAGTGGTTGTGTGGGTCTCAAGATGATGGATAAGAATGTCGAGATTAAAAACATTCGTCATCGAAAAGGATCCTATCTCATGACACCACGCTCTATGAAAGAATGGTCATCCGGCTTGGATGATGAGATGCGCAAATCTATGGCTTATTTTGAATTTGAAGCCGATGTGATCGTGACAGGAAGTCATTCTACACAAATCTCTCTCAATTATCAACCTGTCATCAATTGTAAAAAAGTGGTTCAATGTGCAAGGATTTTAGAAATTGAAGATCGGGAATATATACGACCAGGTGAAATGTCCAAGATTCGCTTTCGATTTGTGTATCGACCGGAATATATGCAAGAGGGAGATCGATTCATCTTCCGAGAAGGAACAACACGTGGTGTCGGAATTGTTCGGAAACTGATTGAAAATGATAAAACAGAAGAAGAGAATGCAAAGACACTTGCTCGACTCTTGAAATTTAAGATGCACCATATGAATAAGAAGGGAACAAAATATGGAACCGCGCAAGAGAATGAAGCATAATAATCTTTGCTAAAAATAGGGTTTGAATGAAATCAAAATCAGTCAAAAAATTAGATGCAAACTATTTCACACACACAGATGCAAAACTTTCTTCCTCTTCATCTCAAAAGAAGAAGAAATCTTCCATTCTGTTACAAGGAGAAGATACAGAAAAAGGTGTTTTTATTGAAAAATTCGGAGATCTTCCTATGACTGTTGACACTACAAGAATCAATCAAATCGAAGATCAACTTAAAGATACCAAAAATATTAGCAAAATCAAAACCGAAGATTTAATTTATTATTTAAAAATAAAATCACAAAATGAGAATTTAAATGCGGATGATATGGATTCTACCATGAAATATCTTCAACAAGTTCAAATCAGCTATCTCATCGAAAACATCTTCTCCAATCAAACTAATTATGGAACATTAGCAATTGGATTCGTCATGATGTTAGTTCCTTTTTATTATGAATATCCACAAATCTATAAAGGAGGATTTTGGACACTTGCCATCGGATTAATCGGTCTCACATTTGTCATTCAAGCTCTTCAAAAATATTCCGATATTGGCAAAATGGGAGGTTGGGCAAGTGGATGGTTTCAAAAATTAGAAGTATGGGTTCTTCTCGGTGCTCTCATCCTCTATTTCGGTCTCTTCGTCACCATCTGTCAACTCAATCATTATTCTCTTTATTTCATTTGTGTCATTTTTATGTATCTCTTTGTCACTTTCATCTTACGCATGATCTTATTAAGTCCCGTTCAACAAAATCCTTATAAAGATTATCGTGCTACTTATGTATATAATGCAAATGCAGTTCCATTAAATACAAACATTGATAATGCATCTAAAGAATTGAATACACGTTTACAATTAGGTATGCCATCTGGAGCTATGTTATATAATTATTGCGCTTATTTCAAAATCAAAGAGAATCCACAATATATTTGGGATTTCATATCCAATTTAATACAACCGATGATGGTAATTGGTGTATTGTTAATTACAGGTGGATTCGTCAATTCTTATACAACAGTAGAGACATTTGGAACCGAAAACGAATTTGCGTTTCAAACGATGCCTTTAGTGGGAATGAGTGAGGATAGTTTGGATTATTTGGAATGTCAAGCCAATTATATTTTACCTGATGAAATGAATCCAGAACGAAAAATACAAGAAGTATTAATGGAAAGATGTTATGATCCAGAATTAAATCGTAAATTAACAGGTGTTTTACAACAAATCTCAAGTGATTATTTAAAGATCTATCGACCACTCTTTTATTATGAAGATCCAAATGAATCTACCAATGTCTATATGACGATCAATGTGAATACATCAGAATTGAATGATTTGAAAGAAGATATTGAAGATAAGAAGACAAAATTGACAGAACAAGATGAAAAGATTATAAAAGAGAATATTGATTTGATTGAATCCATTATGAAACAATTTTGTGAAGAATATGAAATGATTTTTGAATCAGCAAAAGATGGAAAGAAATTAATCAAATATGATCCAAAATTGGTTTTTGGTAAGATGGTGCCAAATTCTACATCTCAAGGAATTTTAAAGGGGATCTTTTCCATTTTATCACCTTGGATCTTATTTAGTAAAATGGTAGGATCAGGATGGGTATTATCGAAATACATCATGGGATATTGGAGTGGTAATATGTCCGAATTACTAAGTGCAACTCAAAGAGATTGGATGATTTGGAAATATGCATCGATGGGTTTAGATTCTTTTAAAATGAAGAGTGATAAGAATTTACCTTGGATACCAGAATTGAAATGGGGTAAGATCGGATTGGAAATTGTGATCATGTTGTTTGTAGGAATGCCCATCTTGGCAACTTTGGGAAATACTATTTGTGGTTTTAGCTTTTCACCGAAATATATTAATAACTTCTGGGCAATACTATTGATTGGTTTGATGATTGGAAATGCAACATTATATGCACAAGGCGAAAAATTAACTAAATTTAATATGATTTATGTGATATCAGCATTGGTAATTATGGCAACTATTACCATAAGCTTAATGACGAATGATGAGAAGAAAGATGAAAGTGAAATATCAGGAGAAGTTTCATAAATTGTTTTTTATAAAAAGTATAAAAATAATATCTATTTTTATAGTAATGGGAAGATGAATAATCAACAAATGACAATGCCAGATGGATCGAATGTTCCGATTCCAACTTATGCCTATTTTAATAAAGCAAATGAAACAACAGGTCCAACCACTTTAAAAAATAAATTTGATGTTTGGGTAAATAATGTTTGTAGAGATGTCAATCCAGATCAAGGTTCTGTTGATAAAATTACTGATATAAGTACATTTGATGAAGATTCAGATATTAAAAATAAATTATATACTCAATATTTGGAAAAAAACAAAAATCCTGCAGATTATGCTGTAGCATCTGTAGTAGCAGGTGTGACACCTACTATTACTGATAAAAATAAAGATAATCAAATTAAATATTTAGCTTGTCAAGTGGCAAAGATGCATGCTCGTGAATATGATTCCAATGCATTTGCACAAGGAGGACGTTTTGGAAGTGTCAAAGAAGTATTTACCAAATTCGCTTCCATGAAACCTTATTTGGCATTAATCTTCTTTATTAGTATTTATCTTTATTTACAAGGTATTATGAGTTCTTTGGATGTTGGTTATAATATTGCCACCAATTTATTTAAAGGAGAGAGTTCATCAGGTGTCTCTTATTGGGGTGGTTTGTTATTCGGTATTTCATTACCTTTCTTATATATCATGTTTGTGTTTGGAAGTGAAATATGTAAATCATTAGCCTCTGAGGATCGATGGGAAATCACAAATAATCCTTATGGAGAAAAAGAGAGTTTAGGAAATCAAGAGAAGAAGATGGATTACTGGATGGTGATGTTGTTTATTCTTTTTATTTATGGATTTGTAGGTGTTCTTTATACCATCGGAACTATCGATAAGAAGATGAATTGGCTGATTGGATTAATTATCTTTGGTGTATTGGCAATCATTACAGTATTTTTGTATATCTTTTACAATTACACACCTTTTATTGCAACCGCTCAAGATATGGAAGGAGAAACAAGTCAAAAGAGAAATCGTGATATCGAATTTTATGTCAAAAAGATTGATGATGTAGATGAAGTGAAGACAAGCGCTGGACAAGAGAGATATATCAAAACAGCCTTTGTAAGTGCGGCAGTGGTTATTTTGATCTTAGCATGTGGATTCTTTTATTACAAAGGAAGCAGTCCAATTATAAGAGGAGCTCTCGGAGCATCTGCCATTTTGGCATTACCTGTTCTATGGGTCTTTAATACTGTATTAGCGTTTAATTATTTCTATTTGTATCCTATCTTCTTGATGGTGGCAAGAGCAGTGAGATATGTTGGAATGATCTTTTTATATAAATCATCTGATAAAATGAAAGGATCGATGTCATCTAATCTCTCAAGACAATTAGAAGATGAAGCTATGAAAGATTTCTCACCTTCATGGAATTTAATCGGAGTCAGTTTATTGAAGACTGTGATGAATTTGGCAGGAATGGAAAATAACTTCTCAAAACAATTTGTGGATTCATCGATGAATTCATCCAACTTCTCTCAAAATAGTTTAGTATCCGGTTTATATATATTAAGCTATATTCGATCAAAAGATAAAAACAAATCATTAATGTATGGAGGAATAACGATACTTGTTTTGACATTGATTATTTGGGCAATTATTCTTTTTGGAGTAGAAAAGATTAATATGTCTGATACAAATACAACTACAGAAGTAAAAGCATCTGTTTGATTTAGTTAAAAATGATTTTTATAAAATGAAGAATATTTTAAAAAGTAAAATATTTTTTCGCATATGAATATAGATAGGTTTATATGGAGCCAACTATAACCGGAGCTATTCAACACAAGTGGGGAGTATTAAAAGAAGGAGCAAAACAGATGTGGAGAAGTGGTCCCATTCAACCATATACATCTGGACCTATTAAGAGAACTGGACTAGCTATTGAACGAAGTGGTCCTTTAGTTATTGGACGTGCAAATAGAAAGATATCAATAACACCTACTGCTCCTGGTGGTCAACCAGATCGTGAATTTATAAAAAGATTAAAAGTTGAATCATTTTATTATGATGATTTAATGAAAAAATATGGAACCAATCGAGCTCAAAATCAACAAATAATGAATATTAAAAGAGATGTTGAATCATCCAATACAGAGAATACTTATGATGTCTATATCTCTATTTCATTAGATACGGATCGATATGCATTTACATATAATGCTGGTGCTGGTCAACCAGGTCAACCAGCTCAACCAGTCACTTCGAATCCGATTATTTGGAAATGGGGAAGTGAAAAACGTTATTTTGATTATTTAAATGTCCTTGTCGATACCATTGAGACAGATGTTGGTAATAAAGAAGGAAAAGTCACTTTAGAGAGAAAAATAAAAGATTATGGAGAAATGGGTGTATTAGGACGACTTTGGGAAAAATATCGAGATCGTGATGATAATGTTCCAAGTAAAAATGCAAACACAGATCCACTTCGTTCCGAAATACTCAAAAAGAACTTCAATCGTGCCAAAAAGACCATTTTGATAAGTAGTGCAAATGCAGTGGCACCTACTGCTGGACAACAACCTTATCCTCAATCTGCTTCTTTGACAACCATACAAGATAACGAAGGAGCGACTCAACTTGTTGCTGCCATGAATGCGGTTCGAGCTTATTACAACAATGATCTAGTGATTGCACCTGCCAATCGCAACAAACAAAATATTCTCGATGAGATTGTTCCCAAAATTACAGCAATGGCCATTGAAGCAGGTGTTTATGGGTATAGTGCTGGTGGTGCTAATGCTAATTCAGCTTCAAAACTGGAAGTAGCGATTGCAGTATTATTGGCATATGCCACACCTGGAAATGGTTCCATCGCAGGAACAGCTGACAATTGCACAGCCAAGAGTATTTTAAGAGCGGCGAAAATCGCATTTGAACCTAATGGTGCAGGTGGTGCTGGAGGAAATGATAGTCGTATCATTCACTTAGCATCTGCTGCTGTGACAGGAAATGATGCAGATAGAAAAACAAGAGCTGTATTTAGAACTGAAGCAGGAGCAGCAGGAGCTATCCAAACTGATTTTACGGGTCGTACTCCTCCCATTTTAACAGATGAACGCAATTTTGCAGGAGGCATATTCCGTGGATTTTATGAAGCAGACAATATTGCTTTAAAAAATAATCTTAACGGTAATGCATCGGAAATAGGTGGTGCTGCATGCAGAGCACTGATTGAAGTTGCAACTCGTGTTCAAGCAAATAGAGCACAAACAGCCATGAATGCTCGTCTTTTGATGGATATGACTGCAAATGTTGTATTTGGTAATGGAAATGATGCTCAAAATAATTCCAATGCTCTGTGGCAATCTTCATTTGACACCCCCGCAGGTCAAACATCAAGTTTGATTACAGGTGATGCTCTTGCAGCAGGAAATGTTCCAAATCATATTTTTGATAATTACATTTATACAAATATGGTGGATTTTACAGGTATTCCTAATATTGGAGCAGATGCTCATGCTGTAAGAGAACAGCTTGTTGGAAATAGAGCTCAAGATACGAATAAAATAAAATCAGATATTTTGAAAAGAATTATGGATGTAAGAGCAAGATTGCGCATCGTGAAGAGTTTAAATGAAAATATTCCTGTGGTTGTGTATGGAACAGGTGCTAATGGTGCCGATGCTAGGACTTTTTATAACAACAAATCTACAAATATTATTTTTACGGATGCAGGTGTGAGATATGCAGTTAGTCTCTTGGACTTCTTTTTGGCTCCTTATGAAAACAATTTCTTGAAACCGAATGCAACTGGAAACATAATTACACCGAGAGATTATTTGATAGCATTTATGTGGAATGCTTATGATCCGGGTATTGATCGAAGTCTAAAGAAATCTTTCCGATTGATGAGATTGGCACCAAGTAATAATTTTTATGGAAATACGGAACAGACAGAGAAGATATTGTATTTCCGTGAATTACGTGATTTGTTTACTCGTTTCATGGATAGCAATAAACCTTATTTAGCTGGACAACAAAATGATATTGTTTATAACAACCAAATAATACCACATACTGGAGCACATGCTAACAGAAGAAATTACCAAAATTTGGTAGAAGATGCAAAATCGAAGACAGAAAGAGGAAGAAAAGCGATTCGAGAATATTTCTTAAATCGTTTTGGTAATGGAGAACGATTCAATAATGTTCAATATGAAATAGGTGGAATAGATGGAACAAATCCTTTAGTAGCGATTGTTCCAGTCCCAGGACAAGTAGGTTTTACACCTATTTTTGGTGAAGCTCCTCCTGCAGGTGCTCCAGACAATCGTAGAAATCCTTTTTATCAAACTCAAAATGAATTTTTGGTATCTTTGAGTAAGTTGTCAAAAGCAGAGAGAGATATTGTGGTTCGTCTATTTGAAATGGGACAATTACAGCAACAACAACCTGTAAAAGTTTTGAAGATTGATGTAAAAGGAACAAAAATATATCCTCGTTTTATGGATATTTGCACATTGGTTTATATCTTCCGTCATAAAAATGACGCTGGAGTAAAAAATGCCCTTGGAGATTATAGAGGAGAAAATCATGGATTAAGATTAATTAATCAAATGAAAAATCCAGCAGATATTGTAAGAATTCCAGAAAAGCCTGCAGGTGTTGCTCAAGATCCTAACAATAATGCTTTATATTATATTACACCACAAACAGGTGGTTCCAAATCTCGCAAGTCGTCATCAAAAAAGAAATCATCTGAAAAGAAGAAATCTTCATCTTCATCTTCATTGAAGAAGAAGTCATCTGAAAAGAAGAAATCTTCATCAACTAAGAAAAAATCATCGACAAAAAAGAGATCTTAAATAAAAATTTTAATGAATATCATTTTGAAAAAGAATATATTTTTCAAAAAGAAAATCGTAATGAGGAGTAGGGGGATTCTATGGAAGAAAATCCATTTCAATATTATCAAGTGGAATCGATGTATTTAGAGGATATGATCAAAAAGTATCCAGATCAAGTATCAGAACAAGACAAAGAGAATGAAAATGAGAATATGGATTATATTTATATAGTGGTAAGAAGACGAGGGGGAGGTCAGAGAAGGATGTTGTATTGGAAATGGGGACCTGAGAAACGTTTTTTTGAACATTTCAATGTGTTATATGAAGTGATTACAGGGAAAGAGATAAAAAAGACAGGATGGGGACGTTTAGGAATGTCACAAGGATTAATTGGAAAATTAGGAGAATTATGGGAAACTTATCGAAAAGGTAAAACGGATTTTGAATATTATAAAAAAGGAAAAATACCTAAAAAAAATCCAAATGATGATGAGGAAAGTTTTAATAATCGATTACAAGCAATTAAAGATACATTAATATCTTTAAATACAAAATTAATTGGAACAAATTTTAATCAGAAAACGAATGGTTTAAATATAGAATATTTTGTACAAGAACCGAATCAATTAAATTTTATAAATATTTATGAAAAGTGTCAATTAATATTAAATAATGAATATGATAATGATAATCCTGATCGCAATATTATTAATTTAAAAGATATAAAACAAAATATAAATAGAAACAATTTAAGTGATTTTGGAAAAAAATATAAACATGCTATGATTGATTTATGTTTATTAGGTGAAGAATATCGATACGAAAATCAAATTATTTTAAAACCCATTGATTATATTGTTGCTTTTATTATAAAATGTTATGGTTTGATGGATATACATCGAAATAAGAAGAATTCAATACGCTTACTACAATATAAAAAAGATAATGTTGGTCAACCAGACTTGTTAGAATCTTTTTTAGAGTTTAGAGATACATTTATTCTTATTTTAAACAATAATAAAAATTATTTAAATGGAAATGGTTATTTAATAGATCAAGATGCCATATTATTTTTAAATAAACCTCATCGTGAAATAGAACAATTTATACTTGGTAATTATTTAGAAGAAAATTATCTTGAAATTATTCAATCTTTGATGTTATGGATAAAGGAGATAGAAGTAACACCTCTACATGGTATTTTTAATTATTTTGAATCTTTAAAAGATTGTGAAGAAGAAACATGTGTAGAATTATTTATAAATAATATATTAAAAATGTCAAAACCAGATCGTAAATTGGTAATACAATTACTGTGGTTAAAAAAATATAATCCAAATGATTTGACACAAATTCGTTTTAATAAAATGATTAAATGGGGGAATAAAAAAATTGAGCAAAATGGTTTTATGTCATTTGATCGAATTCCTTATTTAATGTATATGTCTCAAAGAAATAGTAAAAATAAAGATATAATGGTATATTTGAATCATCCTCAAGAATATGAATATGAGTATGAAGATTTTATATATTTTAATATGATAAAGATATATTTAATAAATATGATGGAGTTTTTTAAAAATGATGTTGAACACAATATTCCGTTAAATAACCCAAACAGAAATCAATATAACGATCTTTTATTATTTTTAGATAAATATATTATATTGTATAAAAATATTTATATTGGTTATTATGTATTCTTTCAAATGATAAATAATTTAAATAATACATTAAAGAAAATAATAAATGAAGTATTTGAAATGTATGACGATGAGTCGGGTATTGAAAATGGTAATAATTATGATACTTCAATTTTAGGCACCTTAGAAATTAATATATCACCTTTCAGATTACCATTATTACTATTTTTATTCCAACAATTAAAATTAAAATATGGAGTATTATCGGATCAAGATATTAAAAATATTATTCCTGAAAAATATCGTGATTTAATGTTTTCTAATCTATCTGCAGGTAGAGGATCAGCTATTCCAGCAATGACACCTGCTCTTGCAAGTGCTGGTCCTGGTGCTGGTGCAGGTGGTAATAATTTGAATGGAACAGGTTCTTCAAGAGCAGTGTCAAGAAATAGTCAAAATTCAACACTATCTACAAATACTCTACCACCTTCTTCAGGAATAGGTCCAGCTCAGGCAGCTATTCATGGTGTTCCAGCTGTTAAATCAAAAATGACTTTAGATGAATTACAAGCACGAAAAAAAGAATTAGAAAGAGAAATAGCAGTGATTTCAAGCTCAAGAGGTTTTAATGTATCTCAAATAAGACCTAAAAGAGTAGAGATAGGTTTAATTGAACAAAGAATTACACAATTACAAGGAACTCTTTAAAATTTATTTCCACCATGGTTTCCATTCATGAATGCGCATGCAATTGGTGCCATCTGGATCATATTTGGGTGTTTTGCCATCTTTACAACATCCCCAACGTTTCCACATACAATTATCGAGGGATTCATCCCAAGGGAAATCGGGAAAATAGAAACGATATATTTGGTAAAGTATAGAAGCGAGTATAATGAAAAGGAAGAGACTGATGAAGATGGTGAAGATACCTTTAGAATCGCCTTTGATATTTCCGTTAGAATCCATTTCTCTATCTTCTCTCAAGAAAAATATCATATGTTAGTAGAAAGGATGGAAACATTTTATCAATTTATACTTTTAACATTGATCATTCTTGGTTGTGTAGGATATCTCTCTGCAACATGTGGTAATGAAATGATGGAAAACTTTGAAACTTACATGTATGGACCTTACAATTACATAGCAACAGGCTCTGATCCTCTCACTTTCTATGAATATCCTGTCTATCGCGCTCCCAAAGATTATCCTTACAAACATTACTCATCCTATCCTTATCCCTATCTTACTTACAAAGACAATATTCTTTAAACTTTTTATCTTTTTATCTTTTTCAAAAATAACCGTTTTTGAAAACTTCTTTTGGAGAATTTAATCAAATATAATCCAATATAAAGACTTTAGTTTCTTTAAATACTCGAAAATTGATCAAATAATATCCAAAGACTCAGGTTTCTTTATATACTCGGAAATTGATCAAATAAGATACAATATAAAGACTTTAGTTTCTTTAAATACTCAGAAATTGATCAAATGTGATCCAAAGACTCAAGTTTCTTTATATACTCGGAAATTAATCAAATAAGATTCGATATAAAGACTTAAGTTTCTTTATATACTTGGAAATTGATAAAACGAGATTCAATATAAAGAAATCTCCACTTTCGCAACGACCGGCAATAACTATCACTATATCAAGATTTACAAAAAGAAGTTAAATAACAACAAAAGTTATTTGTAAAAAGTAAAATAGTAAATTATAAATTGCATCATGTAATGAGCGAACAACCTGATTTCGCAGATAAAGTTAGCAACAGATCGTTTTTATAAAAAGTTTGCAAAATACATTTTAACTCTCTTTGCCAACTTCCCATAAAATAAGTCGTTGCCATATGTCGCGAAGAATTTACTCAAATGGAATTCAATATAAAGAAATCTATTTCTTTATATACTTTGGAATTTGATATAAAAATCGGTATATAAAAAAATGTATTGTGGTAAGAATAAGAGGATGATATGGGAATATTTTCTCAATTTTTATCGATTGTATCGTTACATCATTTTTCTATTTTTTATTTTTCCGTATATGAATTTTCGTAGAATGATTTCAGTATATGTTTATTTTCAATTAAAGTTAGAAAATGCAAATAGTGAAGAAGAGATGATTGTGGAGTGGAAGAAGATGAATGTGAATAAAATTTATTTACAAAATGCTTCTAAAGTGGAATTAAAATATATTATGAGACGAATGGTGGAAAAGGGATATAAGAGGTTAATGATCGAAATGATACAAAATCCGAGAATGAAATTTCCAGATTATTATGAAATTTTACTTTTATTGGAAAGAGAAGGATGGGAAGATGTTCGCAACATCTTTATCGAATTACCTCGTGTTCAAACGCACATGAAACGTTTTGTAGAGAAGAGAAATAGTAAAATGGAATCGAGAGTAGGTTATCGAATGAAGAAGATGCAAGAAGAGGAGGAGTGTGCTATTTGTCTTGAACTTCTCAAACAAGATGAGAAGATCATTGAATGTAAGACATGTCGTTTAAAATTAGATGTCAAATGTTGGAAAAGTTGGATTCGAGAAGAGAAGAATCAATGTCTGATGTGTAGATCGATTTGGTTCAATGAGAATCAAAAAACAAAAGAATGGATGAAATGGACGGAATATATATACCATCTATGATTTTTTAAACAATTTTATTTACTAAAAATAGAAGTAAATGAAAATAAAAAGAAACAAAAAGAAGATGATCAAAAAAGGTGGGAATCGATGGGGATCTTTAACTATGACTTTACCAACTTCTTCTGAAAAGTTCATTTTACAATTACGTGGAAGAAATGAAAATTTTATCGATTTTGTAAAAATGAATATTCATCAATTGAAAGAAGCCAATTCAAATTCATTCTTAGAAAGAGTCTTTGATTATATCGTTTCATCTCCTTTTTATTCAAATCCACTTTTTAAAAATACAACATGGATCCGCCTTCTTAATCTTTTTACAGAAAAAGTAATTTATATGAATGATCAAAATGAGATAGAACCATTACCTTATAGTTGGATGGAATTAGAAGTATTTGGTTATAAAGATTTGTATGGAGAAGATGAAGATCCGAAAATAGGGGAATTTATGGAATTTTTCTTTTTACAAAATTATGATCTTGAACAAAACCCCTTTTTTATTGGTGAAGAATGGATCTTTGAAAAATTGCACAAATTTATTGAATATAAAGAAAAGAAAGAAAGTGAGAATCTTGTATGGAGAGGAGAAAGTTATAAAGTGATGAATCAAAGAGGAGGTAAAATAGAGGCAAATCGAATGGGACGAATTGAATTAGAAACGGTGAGAGAAGATTTAGATTCAATACATAATTTTTTTAAAGGTCGTGTTCCACAAATATCGACATCTATTAAACCAACTGTTGAAATCAATTTAAAAAAGAAAGTGAATTTATTTAAAAAAAGTAAAAATGAAATGACAAGAATTAGACCTCAAGAAAAGAATACTGCGTGTAAATTGAAAACACCAAGTTTTTTAGTTGATTTTAATTTTGATAAAGAGAAAGAAAAAACAAAAACAAATTTGCAATTAGGTGATAAAAATAATTCATTAGAATATTTTGAAAATTATCAACAAGCAAGAAATAAAACTAAAGTTGATCAAAATTTTGAGAGTAGATATCTTGAATTTATCATGAAACAAGGATATATTGGAAGTAATGTTTATTATTTTTCATATGATAAAAATATAAATATAAAAACAAATAAATATATCATTTTTGTAAAACAATTATTATATAATGCTTTAGGAAGATTTAATATTTTAATTAATGATGCAAGTAATTTTGCATTAATTCGTAATGAACTTTTGAAAGAATTAAATCAAAAAACAAAAGATCATTTGAAATTAAAACTTAAAATATATTTAATCTATCGAAGTTCGGTTATACAGAATAAATCGGTAAAAATAAATAAGCAAAATGAATCTTTAAATCGAAGAGAAATAAATCATAATATTCAAAAACAAAAAAATGAAACCAATGCACAAATGAAAAAATTAAAAGATGAAATAGAGGATTATTTGAAACAATTAGAAGAGATCAAGAATCGATATCTTCTTCAAAAAGAGATATCGATTTTACAAGAATTGAAGAAAAAGATAGATCAAAGAGAAGTAATAGAAGAGAAGAAAAGAACAGAATTGTCATTACAACAATTAAAAGATCTTCGTGATAAATTAAAATTTGAATGGAATTCAAAAGAAGAGAGTGGAATCAATTATCGTTCTCATACATTTGCAAGCTGGGGAATGATTTCAGATCCATCAAAAATAACTGGTTATCATATTAAACTTTTTTCAAATAAAGTTTATGAACGTTTTTTATTAGAGATTTTTGCTGATCTTCAATTACATAATTGCACTTTTGAATTTACGATTAATGAAGGTAATACTTATCATCAAATAGGAGATTCAACTGAATTAGAATCTTTTACAAAAGAAAAGAAGATGACTAAATTTAATGGATTTACATTAAAAATAATAAATAATACAATCAATCTAAACTTAATGAATCGAAATATAGGAAATTCAAAAGAAAATTATAAACTTATACATTTTTTGATAGATACAAAATTTAGTGTAAAACTAATCAATGATATTATTCGTAAATTAATTGATGATCATTATAAAAAAAGTGGAAAATTACAATCAACTCAATTAAATTTAATGAATGGAATTATACCAGAATGGAAACAAAATGCATCAACAGGACAGATGGAAAAAATGAAATTACCTCCATTTGATTTTTCAACAATTCCTCCTAAAGAAAAAAAAATTTATGAATCATTTGATCGATTAATTAAAGTTTTATTGAATAATCAATATAATATACAAGAGATAACACGTTTTATATTACGTTTTAAGGTGATGGGTGATAAACTGCAAGGATTAGAAGCAAGATATAATTGTGCTTTGATCAATGATTATTCAGATGGAACTTTTAAAATTACAGAAGATGATATTTATGTAAAACATCGTTTATTGGTAACTCAAGACCGTCCTTTATCAATATTTGCTCAAACAGAAAATAATATAAATTTTCTTTCAAAAGCAAAATTAAATTCAGATAATTTTAATGTAGTTTATTGGAATTTTGGAGATGCATATCATTTAAAACATATTCAATTAAATCAAAATATGACACAACAGGTTGATTATTTACCAGTAATTTCTACTTTTACGATGAATCGAATCTTTGGATTAAATGAAACACAAATAGAAAGAGAGATTAAAGTTTTTAAAGATAAAATAGATAAATATGTCGATTTCTATGATCAAGAAATAAATCCTCCTAAACCAAAAAAGAAAATACCAACTCCTAAAAAAACTCAAACACAACAAAAAACATCCTCTACACCAACAGTATGGAGAGGAACTTTACCTGAAAAACCTAAAAAGAAAATTATTTTAAAACCAGCTATATAAAAATGATAAAATGAATTTTTTTTTATATCATTTTGAAGATGATATAAAAGAATACAAAGAAGTAAAATAGAAAACCGATATGGACCTTATTGAATTTCAAAAATGGGAAGATGAAATTGAAAAGAATCCTGAAAAGAGAGATGAATATAAAAGAGTGAAGAATCAGTGGGCAAATGATGCATTTGAATATATCATACATGAGTTTGATATTGATCCGAAAGAGGTTGATTTTAAACATATGACATTTGATATTTTTATGAAGTATTATAAACAGACAAAGGGAAAACTTAGAAATGATACAAAACGTAAAATGGAAACTTTAGGAAGTAGCACATGTATATATGAAGAGGATTTTGAGAAGTATAAAAAAATATTAAAATGGGATACATCTTATTTTATTGAAAATCCAAATATATCTTATGAATTTATAAAAAAACATTATATTGAAGTAGATTTTTATAAATTAGGTCCTTTGCATAATAATAAACATATAACATTTGAAAATGCAATGGAAATATGTGAATATTTTGTAAAAAGAGAAAAACTAACATCAATAAAATCAATCAATCAAGTTTTGAGATATTATTGTTGGAATAAAAATTTAACAATTGATTTATTTATGGAAATAATGATGTCTAATCCTATTTCACATGATACAATAAGTGCATATTTGGAACAAAATATAAATACAATATATATTCCCAAAACGTGTAAGTTATATTACGAGTATCAAAAAGATATAGAAAAAAGAATTATACAAAAGGAAATTGTTGAAGATACAGAAAGTTTTTTATCAAAATGGGATAAACATAGTGACTGGAAACATAGTATTGTATGTAATCCTTCTTTTTCATCAGAATATTTTTTATCAGATCAATTTTTATCAAAAGCAAAAATGAGTAAAAAAGAATTTTTTGATGATTATTTTTGTTTAGGCAATATGTTAGAATATAATATTGGAATTACTTTACAAGAATGTAAATTTTTGAAAGATGAACATATGAGATTAGAATGTGAAAGCGATTTTCAATTAAAAGAATACATAAAATATAATGATTTAACAAGAGATCGTATGAATTATTTTCGAAAACATGCTTCCCATCTTTTTGAATAATTTTTTTATAATATATTTTATCTATCAACCATTTGTTGATACATAATAAAAATTGAAAATGATTTAAATGCTTTTGTAGAATTCCCAATTAAGTTTTTCACAGATCTTCTTCCAAATCATATCGGTTTCATGTAACTTTTGACGATCTTTGAGAAGAGGGAAATACTTTTTATATTCATCTAAACCAAGTAATTCAACAAATTTGTGAAGAACATAGGAATAATTGAGGAAATTCTTGCGAACTTTACGAGGACAGACTTCTAAAAAGGGTCCTTGAATCTCTTTAAACATAATCTTCAGTTTCTCTTCCAATTCTTTCGAAATGGTTGGTGGAGGAACTCCATTGATTTGATAAAGGATATATGCGGCATGATCATAATATTTGTTGCATTTAATCTTTTTGAGATATTGACGGATCTTTTGAGTAGTAAGAGTTTCGAGATTGGTAATACGTTCTTTTTTGATCTCAATAAGAAGTTTTTCATAAACCTCTTCTGGAATTTCAGTTGTCTCTTTTGCTTGGAATTGTGATAACCATTCAGAATAATGGTTCGCACGTCTGTAAGAATAACTCGTACTACTACCGTCGCCACTACAATCTTTGTATGATGGTTTGTCGGATTCGATTAAGATATTTTCTTGTTTGCCACACTTCTCACAGACTTGGACGCCATCAGAGGGAAGAAGTGTCATTTCGAAGTTGCAATCGGGACAGAAGAAGAGTTTGGTTTCATATTTGATGGAAGGAATATAATTAGAATCAACTTTGAGAAGATATTCTTCCAATATATTTTTCTTTTTAAATTTTGATTCTTGTTTGACAAAATCAGACATCTTCATCGAGGCAAAGTTCATCTCTTTCTTTTGAGTATCTTCACCGATTGTTTCTGGTGAAACTTCTGTTTCTTTTGCAGGAGTCTCCTCTTCTTCATTGGATCCCATAAAGAAATCAATGACACTTTTGGAAGGTTTTGCAGGTTCTTCTTCTTTCTCATCTTCTTCTTCATCCTCTTCATCATCAAAAGTATCATCAAATTCATCTTCATCATCTGAAGATGGTTGATCATCTTGATGTAACATGAAATCTTCAGCAGAAGAATGATTTAATTTATTTTTTGAATTTTCCATACTTTCATAATAATCAACAAGAAGAGTTCCGACTTGTAAATAATAATTCTTCTCTTCTTTCTTATCGATAATTTGTTGAATCTCTTTTTCAAGAGCTTGGATCTTTTCTTCCATCGAATCTTTGAGAAGAATGAATTCCATATCGAAATCGGAATGTTCGACTTGATTCATTTGGTCAAATTCATCTTTAAGATGTTTAAGCTCTTTTTTCTTTTCAGGAATGGATTTCTGAAGAGATTGAAAATATTTGACCATTTCATTGTGCTTGGCATCGATGGTGATATTTTCACTTTGATTCTTCTTTTTGGGAAGACTCTTTTTCAAATGATGATCTTTTAATCCCATCGTCTATAATGTTTAAAGACCATATTTCTTTAAATTGGTTAAATGAAAAAATAATTTGGTAAAATGAACGAAAGATTTTTATGTATGAATTATACATAAAAATAATAAAAATATAAATAACTTAAAAATAATTATACTTCAACACATCTCCAATAAAAACCATTATGTATTCTTTTCTCTTCAATTGCCTTCTGAACTGCTGATCGCCCCATTGGATATTTTTTGATCATGTCAGACATGGACTCAAATTCTTCAATAACGACCTCTGATTCAGGATGAAGCATCTGATACTTAAAACCGATATTCCTTTGTTTAGTTGGCAAAGGATGATGTTTGAGATATTCATCAATCATATTCTTTTCACAATCTTTCATCAAAATAAGATATCCTTCATTATATAACTTCTTTTCTTTAATCAAATTGGAGATAAAAGTGACACTCTTCTTATTCCAATCCTTAGCTACTTGACCCATTGAATAGTAAATCTTCTCAATCTTATTTTTATCTTTATTCATAAATACTACGAATTCCTGTTTAATCTGATTTGTATCTATCACTGTAGCAGGAATTAGGTATTCTTTATCTTCATCCGTATTTTTAATATAATGCCAACGATATCCCTTATATTCATAATTATTTTCAATACATTCCTTCATCTTTTTTATTTCACCACCCACTTCACGAATAGCATCTGTCATAAACTTAAACGTTTTAATGTATCGTAGTGTTGTTGAATTATACTGTTGAACATACAATCCACTCTTATTTGATCGTTTCATCATATCAAAAGAAAAGAATTCAGGATCCTTTTTCTCTTCTTGCACAGGAGTATATTCAGCTACTTGAATCTTCTCTTCTTCCTCCTCAACTTCATCATCACTTTCAAACATCATTCTATGAATTATATCTTCATTATCATCATTTGCATATCTCCAATAAAACTCATTATATAAAGTATCATTCTCAATACATTTTTTGATTGTTCCAGCTCCAATCTTATGGGTCTTACAAGCATCAGTAATACAATCATAAGTTTCAATAACTTCACGAGTGACCGGATCCAGACATTGAATCTTCTTTCCCTTTATCTTTCTTTTTTCAGGAAGATCATGATCCTTTAGATATTCTTGTTTCATTAATTCATCACAATCATCAAAAAACTTCCAATATCGTTCTGCAGCAATAGATTCAGTCTTAATCGCTCGTGTCATTGATGCTTGGCTTTTAAGACCTACTTGATTGCAAGCCTCCTTTTGATTCATATAAACATTTGTAATCTTCTTCTTATCAACACTTAGTTCAGCAACAAGATCTTTGCGTTGCTGCGATTGTTCAATCGTTGGAGGAATTTCATACTTCTTTACTTCAACATTGCGATCAATTGAAAACCAACGAAAACCTCTGCATATCGTATTATTTCGACAAGCCATTCTAAATGTAGCAGGTGAAGTCCCTTCAAAATCACGTGAAATATCAATAAGTGAATCATATGTTTTAATCAAATCGAATGTATTAGGATCATATTGTTGAATCCTTGGACCTTTACCATTTGAACGATTCAATACCTTACTCTTAAACTTATTTATAATACCTTCATCAACAAGTTCTTCAGTATTTGTTGACACCGATTCAGAATATTCGGATTTAGTATCTTCGATCTTTTCTTCTTCATCAACTTTTTCCATTTCAGCAATAGGATCAAAATCATTTACTTCAGAGATAATTGATTCTTTAGTAAAATCATTTGAAACAAGATCCATACTCTTCAAAACATGAAAAATCTCCTCTTGAGACTTTCCTTGCATCATCCCAATAATAACATCTCTTTGCTTGACTTTAGCCATTTCAAGAACTGCCCTCTGTTGTTGCATCTCAAATTCCATCTGCTTCATTTTAATTTCATTCTCCATCTCCATCTTATCAAGTTCCATCTTCTTTGTCTTCAAATATTCTTTAATAGTTGCTCCTCTATAATGATGAATATTCGCTCTTATAATTTTAATTACCTTCTCATACTGTTCATCAGTTAAAACATACAATTCATTTGACTTCTTTCCATTTACAGGATCTTCATGACGATAGCATTTAATATCCTTGTGTCTATGTAAGAACTGTTCAAATCGACGATTCTCAACACATTCAAATACATCAATTAGTTGAAAGTTCTCATAATCTTTGATTAAACTTGGAACTCTATTCTCCAATCCATCAGATTCACCAATCTTAATCACAGTAATCTTCTTTTCATGATCAATAATCTTTCCAATATAAACAACATTCTTCTTCTTAAAATTTTTAAAAAGAACATCATGAGTAATATTCTCACTCTTTCTTTTCAAAAGCTCAGCTTCAATCTTATTATCCCGACTCAATTTGTATTCACCTTCATTTCTTAGTGTAGTCAAAACATGTGCAACCCATTCCTGAAATTTAATCGCATTTGGCTTACGCGACATTCCAAGAAGACGATAAAGACCCTTTTGAGTTAGCAGAATTGTTTTCTGCATTCCACCAGTTGTTGGAATTCTCTCAATTACTTTGTATTCATAAGTAAAAGTTCGAAGTGTAGATTTAATATCATCATGTCCAGTAATTTCTGCAATTTGTTTAGCAATAAAAAGCGGATGATCATTTGTTCCGAAAATACGGATGTTATGCTCTTCTCCATCAAGTTTAAACGCCTTTATGATGTCCATCTCCAAAAGTACCTGTATAAATATTATACTTCATTTTTCTTTAAGTCATTTTAATTTGATTAAAAAATATTTTTTTATTTTTTAAAATGTATTTTTCATTTTAAATAAAAGGAGGTGCATAGTATGCACTCCCTTTTAGATACCACTGTGGTAATGATGCTTGATCAAAAATAAATTTTATATCGAGTTTGTTTTCATTGGACACCCTTGAGCGACGTAGATTCACATTTTATATTCAAAGATTTTGATCAAAAATCAAAAAATTGTAAAAATTTCGTAAGTATCGTTTAAAAATAAATGTATTCAAATATTAAATATTCTTATATGTTTCCTACGCGTGGTGGTAACCTTTTGAAGAACTCTGAGTTAAATCCTTCACTCACACCTCAAAATGAAGAGGGTAATATAGATCCGATTTTGGTGCAGAAGATGGTTTTTGTATATAATGCCTTGAATGATGGTTGGACAGTTCAAAAGAAAGGTGAAAATAAATATGAATTTACAAAGAATATGGAGAATGAAAGTGAAGAGATGAAACAGGAGATTAATTTGGACGATTACTTAAGAAAATTTTTAAGATTTAATATGAATATAGAAAATTTGTCACAAAATCGCAGATCTGGCTCTATTTAAAGAGCATAAATGGAGATTGAATGAAACGTAAATGATTTATTTTATCATTTTATTGAAAAAAAAATGAGAGAAGAATGGAAGAAAGATCAAGAAAAAATTGTCAAAAATATAAGAAAAAAAGTGAATTTCGATTTTTTTAAATAAAATTTGGCGCGGTCGGCCAAAATTTTTTTCTCACTCTAAAGTATAAAACAACAACAATGGGTGGTGGTCTCATGCAACTCGTCGCTTATGGCGCTCAAGACGCTTATCTTACTGGTAATCCTCAAATCACCTTCTGGAAGGTCGTGTACCGTCGTTACACCAACTTCTCCATGGAGTCCATCGAACAAACCTTCAACGGTACTGCTGACTTCGGCAAGAAAGTCACCTGCACTGTTTCACGCAATGGTGATCTGATCCACCGTGTGTACCTCCAAGTCACTCTGCCCCGTGTTGAGGCTACTGTGTCATCTGCTTTCTTCCGCTGGGTCAACTACATTGGTCATTTCCTGATCAAATCAGTTGAAATCCAAATCGGTGGTCAACGCATTGACAAGCAATACGGTGACTGGCTGACCATCTGGAATGAGCTTACCATTCCCCCTGGTCTGAAGGCTGGTTATGACAACATGGTTGGTAACACTGTTGCTCTGACCGGAACTGGTCTGCAACGCACTGAGGCCACCGTGCTGTATGTGCCCCTGCAATTCTGGTTCTGCCGCAACCCCGGTCTTGCTCTTCCCCTGATTGCTCTGCAATACCACGAAGTCAAGATCGAGCTTGAATTCCGTCCCAAGGCTGAATGCTACGTGTCAACCTCCGGCTCACTGAACTCATGCGGTGTCTCAACCTCAGGAAACCTCGATGCTTTCTGCGTCCCTTCTCTTGAATATGCCACTCTTTTCATTGACTATATTTATTTAGATACTGATGAGCGTCGTCGTTTCGCCCAAACTTCCCATGAATACCTTATTGAGCAACTCCAATTTACTGGTGATGAATCAACTGTCAACACCAATGTGAAGGTGAAACTCAACCTGAACCACCCTGTGAAGGAGCTGATCTGGGTTGTGCAACGTGATGATGTCGTGAAACTGGGCTACAACCAATGGTCCAACTACACTGATGACTTTGATGCTGACTCAGGCTACAATGGTCTCAACTCTGGTGGTCTCCCTGACCCCAGCCAACTGGTCTTCACCAACATTGAGAGTGGCACCAATGTGTTCCCCTTCGTCGGAACCCAAGACCTTGACCAAGAGTACCTGACCTACCTGCAACAAGCTGGTATTGCTACTGGTGCTGGAGGCTTCGCTGGTGGCCCTGCTACCACTGCCCAAGTGCGCCCCATCAGCCTGCCTGCTGGTCCTGGTCCCAATGCTCAAAACTTGGCCCCCACTGATTTCGGTGCATTCACCACTGGTGGTGATTACTCCGACCATGCTGGTTTCGGTCCTATCAATGCTGGTCGTAACCCCACTGTCCGTGCTAAGCTCCAACTGAACGGACATGATCGCTTCCAAGAGCGTCTGGGATCATACTTCAACTTGGTCCAACCTTACCAACACCACACCAACATTCCCCCTACTGGTATCAACGTTTATTCATTCGCTCTGAAGCCCGAGGACCACCAACCCAGTGGAACTTGCAACTTCTCACGTATCGATAACGCTACCCTCCAACTCCAACTTACCCCCAAGGCTGCTCTCGGATCCAAGATCCGCGTGTATGCTGTGAATTATAATGTCCTCCGCGTGATGTCAGGCATAAAAAGTTTTAGCACTTTTTCACGACCATTAATGGTCATGATGCTAAACCTCCTGTGCCTAACAGCTGACTGCTTCAAAAGATACTTATTTCCTTTTGAAGATAAACAGTGTAAAATAAGTATGGTTTTATTTATAAAATCATTATATAATCAGCTAGTCTGTTCTCTACTAAGAGAAGAGGCAACATTTCTAAATTGCAGGAAACTCCTTAGAGCTTTTTCTACTACTTCTTATTTGGAAACATTTAAGAATACCCAGGGTAATGACCTCGGGCATAGTGATAACGAAAAAGATTGGACAATCTGCATCCAAGCTCCTAAACTCGCCAAAGCAAGAGTATGGAGAAGGTTCAGAGACTATAATGGAATGGGTCTGAGAATTTTAGCAAAATTCAATGAAGATCTAAGGAATAGTCCATCTCTATTCGAAAGAATAGAACTCCCAAAATATACTAAAAATATTTTTACTACCATATATTTTGAAAACATGGAAACTAAAAATAATTTACCAGCATATTCAATGGGGAGGCTTAGCGTACTCGAACTAAACATCATGTTATGTTTTTTTCGTTGTTCAAAACATATACACTTATTTTCCATTTCACTTATTTATAATTTTCATTTGAAATTATAAATTACAATTTAATTAAATGGAAAAAAAATTGAAATCCTTGTAAATTAGATATTTTTTGTTAAATAAAAAGTATAATTTTACGATTTATATTAAATAATTATAAAATGACTGAGGAAATTACTGTATTTGAACCTGTTATTGTCAAGAAAATGAAAAAGATTCCAATGAAGACAGAAAGTAATCATGAAGAAGTTGATGTAGTCATTGAATCAAATTATGAATCAAATCGTGAAGTTTTTACTAAGTATTTTGAAGAGATTAAGATTCAATCCACAATTGAAGAGGATAATATTGAACTTTTTGACAAGTTTTTTATGGAAGATTTGAATCCTTCCTATTTGGGTGGATTGATTGATGGAGATGGATATGTTTATATGAATGGAAAAGATGGATATACAAGTGGTGTTTCACTTACTCAGTGTAGAACTAACATCTTACGTATTTTGCAACACCATTTTGGAGGAGTTATTTATAAAGATAAGTCTGAAGATTTAGTGCATGAAGTAAATGAAGATGGAACTTATTCACGAATGAATCGACGTCGTATTTATTCTTTTGTTTGCAGAGGAATTTTGAAGAAGTATTTTGTTGATGAATTAAAGAAAGGAATTATTTTGAAAGAGAATCAAATTGATATTTTGATTCAGTTACGTGAATATGAAAATCGTCCAAATTTTTATTCTGAAAAGTTTGAACTTTGTGAAAAAATGAGATCTTGGAATCAAAAGATGGAGAAACCAGTTTATGATTTTAGTAAAATGAATATTTATTATATTGCTGGTTTATTTGACGCGGAAGGATTTTGTTCTCTTTCCAAGAGTGGTAAGACTGGTAAATATACCAGATCTGTTTATATGAAGATTACTCAAAAGAATCATCCAGATGTTATAGATTCAATAATTGGATATCTTGGATTTGGTAAAAATGATGGTGGATACATTTTTGTTGTTTCAGGAATGGAGGAGACTATGCGTTTTATTGAAATGATTCTTCCTCATTTGATTGTGAAGAAGAATGAGGTAATGATTTTGAAGAATTATATTGAAACAAAGAATTATACAGATTCTCATGGATATGATGAAAAGATTGGCAATTATCGCCATTATCTTGCATATTTGATGTCAAAGGAGAAACATGAAAATGAAGATTATGATCCAGAGAATGATGAGGAATCTTATATTCGTTTTATTGAAAAGATTGAAGCTGAGAAGGAATTAGAAAAGCAAAAGAAGGAAGAGAGAAAGATTGAAGTATATCGTGAAAAGAGTGAGAATATGATGGGTGACAAAAATCATAATTTTGGTAAGGAGCTTTCTGATGAAACAAAGCAAAAGATGGCAATAAGTATTGCAGCTTCAAGACGAGGTGATTCTTTGACAGATGAAAATATTGAAATGATTCGTCAAATGAGAAAGGATAAACTTACTCAACAAGAGATTATTGATCAGTTTAAGAAGGAGGGTATTGAATTGCATAGAGATACGATACGTAAGATTGAAAATGGAACAATCAAAACCATTCAAGAGATGGATAAGGATCTTCAAGAGGGTAAGAAGACAGTGAAACCGACTAAGCCTATGAAAGGATTATCTCATGAAGAAAAGACAGCTATTGGAAAGAGAAGTGTTGAAGGTGCTTTGAATTTTTATGAGAGACTTGAGATTATGATGATTAAACGTGATCTTTTTAACAAGAAGTCAGAGAGATATTTAAAGCTGGATACCTATGCAAAGAGTCTAACACCTGCAGGTGGTCGTAAAAAGCAGATTGGAATTCCTTTGATTTCAACTTATTTGACACGAGAGTTTTCTAAGAATGTTTCTGAACATATTATTAAGAATATGTGGGATGGACGTGGTGTATTATATGAAGCTGAGTTTAAAAGTGATTCACCTATTACTTATCAAGAGTATAATGATATCATCCAAATGAAGTTTAAGTAAATTATGAATCTTTTATTTTAAAATTTTAAATTATATTTTTTAAAAAAAAACTAAACTACAATTTTAATAACATAATACATTATATATCTTTGCATAAACACATATCTTCAAAAAACTAAACTACACTTTTTAATAACATATAACATTATATATCTTTGCATAAACACTAATCTTTAAAAAACTAAACTACACTTTTTAATAACATATAACATTATATATCTTTGCATAAACACAAATCTTCAAAAAACTAAATTACACTTTTTAATAACATATAACATTATATATTTTTGCATAAACACGAATATTAAAAAAACTGCACTATACTTTTTATAACATATAACATTATATATCTTTTCATAAACACAAATCTTCAAAAAACTAAACTACACTTTTTAATAACATATAACATTATATATATTTGCATAAACACAAACCTTCAAAAAACTGCACTATACTTTTTATAACATATAACATTATATATCTTTGCATAAACACGAATCTTCAAAAACTGAATTATGAAATAGCATAGACTCTAATCTTTAAAAAACTGCACTATGAATTTTCTAATTCACGGCATAGACGCTAATCTTCTAATCTTCTAATAAGTTTTAATTGAATAAGAATATTCTTCATCTTTTATAGTCCTATGTATTGATGTATCCTCTCAATCCATATCGTGTTTCTAAAGAAAATCCTAAGCGAAATACTTATAATCTATCTCGACCACCCATTCTTTCTACTCCTCCTCCAAAGCAGGTCGATAAACCTATTTCTCAAAATATCACCATGCAAATCCATCCAACAACCACTCCTTCTAAAGAAATTCCCATTCAACCAAATTTAAATTCCATTCCATCAAATTTAAATCCCATTCAGTCAATTGAAAAACCCATTTCATCAAATGAAATTTCCATTCAACCCATTGAAAAATCCATTCAATCAAATTTACTTTCTTCAGAAATCTTGCATGAAGAATCGGCGCGTATTCAACCAGTCTCCAATATTCGTGTTCAGTTAAAAGATCATCAGCGTGCTCTTGTCCGTCGTTGTTTAAATATTGAAAAGTTATATATTGATAAACTGAATGAAAATTATGGAATTATGTCAGATATACCTGGTGCGGGTAAGACATATGTCGTTCTTACTCTCATTTGGTTTATAAAACAATATTATGAAAAATTTAAGATTCCAGCAAAAGAGAGGCATGCATGTCTCATCATTGTTCCTCAAAATATTATTTCTCAATGGTGTGATGCCATCGAAACTTATTCTTCGGATTTTAAATACAAAATCTTTACTGATTTTAATGATATCTCTCAACTTCAATTTTCATCCGATCTTCTCTATGAATTTGATATTTTGATTACCATTCCTCTCTATTATCATCAAATCGCATCCACTTTTCAACAACAAAAATACCGTATCAATCGACTCTTTTTCGATGAAATTGATTCCATTTCACATTTGTTAAAAATGACTGTTCCATGTGATTTCGTATGGTTTGTCTCTGCTTCGTTTGATCCTTCTTTTACAGGTGATTATAAAATTGTCAAAACCGATGTTCCATTTCATACGGCTCAATGTGAAGTAGAATTTATACACAAAAACTTTATATTACCACCACCAAAAACAACCATCTATCGTATTTATAATTTCATCATTGATACTCTTCTTCCTGAATTCTTTCAAATACCAAATCCCATTTTACAAAATATTTATCAACTTAATTATCAAAATGCATATGTTGTTACAAATGGAATGTTAAAACAAATAATCACCAATTATCAATATTTAAATAAAAAAGGAAATGATGAAAATGAATTTGTGCGTTTCATTTTACAAGATGATGGACAAGTTTTGAAACAACATCCATCCATCATTCAAAATCTTCAAGAGCGTATTCAAGAGTTAAAGAAGAAAGTTCCGTTAGAAAAGAATGATGCTGAGTATCTTCAAGAACTTGAGAGAGATTTTCAACAAAAAAGAAATCAATTGATTCAATCTGCAAAAAGAATTCAACAGATTCATCAATTGCGTCAAACTTATCATCTTTGCACTTTGTGTTATAAACCTTATTCTCAAACATTTTATAAAACTCCTTGTTGTCAAGAGAAGATTTGTCAATCATGTTATCAACAATGGTCACCTCGAAATCGTGAATGTACAATCTGTTTAGTTCCCCAAATGTTAAAAGAGTATATTACGGAAGAGAGAGAAGAAGTCATTTCTTCTTTTCAACAATTTATGATGGATAAGATTCAAGCAAGGGCTCGTTCATTTTATCAACAGATTCAAGATGCAAAAGAGGAATTACAGATGGTTACCACAAATGTTTCAAAGATGCAACAATTGGAATTATGGATACGAAATGAAATGAAGATGGATAAAAAGATTTTACTCTTTTGCGCTCAAGTTCAATCATTCCCTATGATACGAAATCTCTTTCAAAAGTATCAATATAGTGTGGTCGAATTGGATGGTGGTAATGTGATAGATATTGATTCAGTCATAACGAAATATAAAAAAGGAGATGCGAATGTAATGTTGTTATCTGGAGATTATGCAACATTTGGAATGAATTTGGAATTTACATCTGATATTGTGTTTATGAATAAAATGGATTCTGAAAAAGAGAAACAGATTATTGGACGCGCACAACGCCCTGGACGCAATCACGAACTACGCATCTTCTATCTCTTTTACTTTCATGAATAATTTTACAAAATATTGAGTATATAAAGAAACCGATTTCTTTATATTGATTTTCATTTGATAAAGTTTTAAATGGGATATTGTCTTCGCGACTATTGGCAAGACTTACATTATAGGAAGATATGCATAGAGAGTTAAAATGATGTGTGCAAAATTTTTGATAAAACAAACTGTTGCCAACTTCATGTGCGAAATCAAGGTTGTTCGCCTAATACCTGATGCAATTTATCAGTCACTATTTCACTTTTTACAATGATATGATTATTCCATTAAAAGTTTTGTAAATCATGATATAGTTATATTTATTGCCGACCGTCGCGAAGGTGGGATTTCTTTATATTGGATTTCATTTGATCAAATTGCGGGTATATAAAGAAAATGATTCTTTATATTGAATTTCATTTGATCAAATTGCGAGATATAAAGAAAAGGATTCTTTATATTGGTTTTCATTTGAAATAAAAAGAAGATAAAAAAGAAAGAAGAGAAGGGATATAGAAAGATGGATCGTGGTAAAAAGGTAGATCGCAATGCAACACCCGATGAGGTGATTTTTATTTTTGATAAAGTTTTAGAAGATTGGAAGACCATTAAAATATATAATGTGATGAAACAAAAGATGAAAGAGACAAAGGTTACAAAGAAGGATGTGGAGAATATTGCAACTGGAAATGTAAAAGTGAATTCTTATGAAGTATGCAAAGAGAAGTTTCAAGAATATGAGGAGAAGAGATCTAAGGTGTATGAGAAGGTTCAGGCGGAGAAGAAGTTGAAGGAAGAGAAGAAGGAATAGTGTTCCAAATCTTTTGATACACAAATAGGTTTCGACCGGAGAGATTGGTATCACTTAATTTTTGTGTTCCAAAATGATTCACTTTAATTTTAGGTCCTTGAAAGATAAAACGTGGTATATTTTTCTTTTTGTCATAAAGACTAATTAAAATATCATCTGTAAAAATGCTCTCTGGACATTCTTGATGTTTCATTTTAACAAATTCATTCCAATCATTTTCTAAAAAGTGAGAGAGAGGATGAAGAGCAAGATGATAAGACTCAATCACATAAACAGGAAGGAGAGGAACTTTTGATTGATGTAAAATAAGAAAATTTAATTTATTTGTTTTAGGATCATAACTTCTTCCAGCATATCCTAAAGATGCATTTGGAAAACGAAGATGTAAATTCCAAAGATGTGATAATTGATTTACAGAATAAATAATATCATCATCCATTAAAACAAAATTATGAATTGATGGATTTGGATTCTTTTTAATCCAATCAAGAAGACCATTTAATTTCAAAATAGGTCCTTCATCTTTTTCCATTCGATGAATATGAACAAGAGGATGTTTAAATATAGGATGTGAAAAAAGATCTTCACTATACTCTTCACCCTTTAAGGTTTTCGAAGGAATCGATACAATAATCTTTTCAGGTTTTACAGAATTTTGTAAAATGGAAGCTATGGCTTGTTGAGTGCGAAGTTTTCGTAATCTTTCAGGAATGGTTGTCATACCAATATAAACTGGAATTTTATTAGATGTTAGTTTTTGTGGCACTTTTATATGTTTTTGAATCTCTTGTATTTTTTGTTGAAATTGTTGAAGTTGAGCATTTTTGGGTTCACTCGGTTTCATACGAACTCCCATTTTTTGTTGTATGATACGTTTTAAAATATCATTTTTTTGCATCGGATTCATTCGTTTATGTTTATTTCATATTCTTTTTTTCACCTTTTAACTTAAAGAAATCGTTTTCTTTATATTTAAGTCCATTTGATCAAATGTTTATTTATATATTAAGATTGGAAGAAGGAAAGTATTATGTTGGAAGGACGAATCGATTGATAGATCGAATTGAAGATCATGTGATGGGTAGAGGAAGTGAATGGACAAAAAAATATAAAGTAAAGAGAATGATCAAAAGTTATGAAACAAAAGATATGTATGATGAAGAGAAAGAGACACGAAAATGTATGTCAAGATATGGAATTCAGAATGTTCGAGGAGGTAGTTATGCAAAAATGGATATAGGAGAAGAAGAGATGAAGAGATTGAGAAGAGAGATACGAGGAAGTGAAGGAAGATGTTATTATTGTGGAAGAAGAGGACATTATTGGAATGGTTGTCAAAAAAGATATTTATTTAGTGACTTATAATCTCTAAATAAAATTTAAAAAAAAATAATTACTTCTTTTTATCATTTTCAAGTTGTTTCATCCATTTTACAAATAAAGCTGATTTATGAGGTAAATAACCAAATTGATGAGGAAAAATCCAATATAAAGACCACATTTTATCATTTAATCGCATATATGGATGAAGTTGATTGTAATGAAATGGAAATTCAATCATTTCACGATGATATTTAAATTTAGAGATATCCCATATATAAAAACGATGAATTTTGATTTCATAATGATCTTCAACCCATTTATGAGGTGAAACTTGTTCATCAAAATATTTAGAATGATTTCGAATAGAATCTTCAAAAAAAGGTTGTAAGAAAGTGGTAAAATGGGGATATTTTGTTTCAAGTGTTATTCCATTTTGTTGAATCCATTTTAAAAAAGATTCTTCTGCAAATTGTTGAAAAAAGGAAAATCCTATAATATTCGTCTCTTCAATAAATTCGCGAATTGCTGTTTCAATTGGATCTTTATCCCAAGATTCTGATTTCCCACCAATCATATGAAATTTCATTTCTCTCTCTTTCCTTCTATACTCTTCACCTATCATATAACCAAATTTAGGATGATAAGGTATCAATGATACTGACCATATTTTTTCAACCGTATTTTCAGAAGTAATCTCAGGTTTTTCATTTTGTAAAAAATCTGTTTTTACTATGCAAAAGTCAGGTAAGATATTTTCCATTTTATATCTTATTTATATCTCTTTTTTATATTTAAAAAAATTAACGATAAATGTGGCGTTGATTCCAAAGATCCCCATAATAAGCTGTTTTTGCAAAACGATGTTTTTCAATACGATATTGAGGATATACATCTAAAACTTTGATCCCTTTAAAATGAATACCATGTGTTCGGAAAGTCTTATATCCATGAAAACGCATCTTCATGTCTCTTCTCTCTTCCGGTGTAAAAAATCGACGTAACAAAAAAGGTCCTGTAGGTGATAAACAATTGATACCATAAAATTTAATATTTACATGATGAACAATCGCATCAATACATTTTTTAAATTTCTCATTTTTTGGTAATGTTGCCATAAAAGCATTAAAAATACCTTCATTTCGATAATCAGGGAATCGTAAAGGACCTCGTGGTATATCATTAACAAAATATTCTTGTTCTGTCATATGAATTAATTTAAATCCATTTGTGCAATAAAATTTAATATCTAAATAAATACCACCTTCAATATAAAGAACACAATAACGCCATAAATCTGCTTTATAAGCACCTGGTATAATTCTATCATATGCATGTAATACTTTTTCAGAAAAATGTTTTTTAATAAATTCACGGCAATCATGATCATCATATAAATAGTGTTCAAATTCTGGATTCTGTTCTTTTAACTTTTCAACACATTCACGCATATTTTTGGGTAAATTTTTTGTATGCCATGTTTGAAAAATCTTTAATGGTATTACAGATTGATAAGATTCTTTTAAATGCTTTTCAAAAGGTAATCGTATCTTCTTCTCTTCTTTCATATGTATCTCTTGGTTTGTCAAGGTTCCTTCTGTATTTAATTTTTCCAAATAATCTGTATTTATTTGTTTTTGAAATAATGGAATCTTATTTTTATTCTTTTTTTGATTTTTTTTTTGTTTCATCATTTTTTTTTGATGCAAAAAAAATGGATTCGTCATTACATTTTTAGGTTGCAGAACTGTTTGAAAACGATTATTGATTCCTGATAATTGTAATTGATGCATCACTGTTTTTGGATATATTGGAAACATTTAAAAATTAAATCTACTTTCAAAAGATAATTTTTTTATCAAAAATGATCTTATTCACGCTTTTTGAATAATTGGAAGTTGTATTCTATGATAAATATCTTTTGATTTCCATAATTCATGATAATGATTGTGTGGATTTACCATCTTTTGTTCTTTTCGATAATCTGGATAATATTGTAAAATAGGATAATTCATATAATAAATGATTTCATGTTCACGATGAAATTGCATTTGAATTCTTCTCTTATCCTCATCAGATATCATCTTTTTAAAAAGTAAAGGTCCAGTAGGTGCTAAAGGATTCACTCCATAATTTTGATTTTTTACATTTTTAATAATTTGTTGAATACAATTTTTAAAAATGAGATTTTGAGGTTTTGCAACAATCAGTGCATTATAAATTCCTCCATTCTTTTCAGCTATCTCTTTCTTTTTGATAAAACTAAAATCTTTAACAAAATGTTCTTTTTCAGTTAAAGCAATCAAACGAAACCCTCGAATAGGTCTATATTTGATATCCATATAAATTCCTCCTTTGATAAACATTACACAATATCTCCATAAATCTGCTTTATATGCACCTGGTTTTAATGATTGATATGCCCATAAAACAAGTGGATGAAAATGTTCTTGAATGAATGTTTTACAATCTTCATCATCATATAAATGAAAAGTAAATTCAGGATTCTCTTCTATCATTTTATCTCTGAATTCTTTCATTTTAAATGGTAATTCTTTTGATGACCATGTTTGATATACATCTAAAGGAATAATGGATTGATATGATTCTTTCATAGGAAAATCAATATTTTTATAAAATGAATTTTTATTTTGAAAATTCATATTCTAATCTATTAAAAAATAAATTTGTTTTGAATTAAACTTTAATATCGTTTTGATTTTGGAAGATTTGATAAATGTCCATTATATATCTTATATCCTTCATATTTAGTATAATAAAAGATAGAATAAAATGTTTTCGTGACAATTAAATAATAAAAAGAATCTATAATCTGTTTTTTAGGAAGTGAATTCGGTTGTTTCGGTTGAAATATAATCATAGGTCTTCTCTCTTTCTCATCCGAAACAATATCTTCATAATGATAATTTGATTCAATATGACCAAATTTTAACCAATCTTTATAATGTTTAATATTTTCATTATCAACAATATCAATCATATCTACTGCAATAAATAAATGTTTATGTTTTATCATTGGAAAAGAATCACTATAAGGTGTCTTATCATATTTAACATGATGAAACAAATTTGAAAGATCATGAAATAGAAAGAGACCTTTATTTTCAAGATAAAGGAGATACATCTTCTCTCCTTCTCTTGTCTCATATTCAAAGTAAATAATTGAATCTAAAGATGGTTCTATATATTTCTGTTCAAAATGAAGATCTTCAATCGAAATGGAATGTGTCGATATAGAATGATAAGGATTTAAAGTAGAGTATATTTTCAATGTGTCTACATTAAATAATGTTATAAAATCTTCTCTCCTTTCATTTGTAAATTCCATCTTCTATCTTTTTCTTCTTTATCTTTTCTTTAAGTAGGAAATAAAAATGATCAAAAACACGATTTTAACAAAACCAAGTTTTTGGGGAAATGTGATACAAGGATTATTGATTTTTGGATTTTTAGTAATCCTTCTGTGGAAATGGAAATCATTTCAACAATTTTCATTTTATCAAAAAAGTATTATTATTTTGTTAATTGGAATTTTAATAGGAATGCATAGTTTCATGCATTTAGGTTTAGAATTTGTATATGATTGGAATCCGTTGGAAAATAAATGGATTTAAAGAAAAATAAAGTATAAAAATTACAAAGATGTTTTCGCGTTTCACTTGTTTCAAAAGAGTGGGTCGATCTTTCTCAACACAATTCTGTCGAGATGTGTTAAAAGAGAATGGTATTCGTAATGATAAAGCAAAACTTTTTTATAATCTGAGTTATCCAGAGATTCGGGAACATGAGATCAAGAATGGGGAGGGAATCGTTTTGAAAAATGGTGTATTTGCAGTAGATACGGGTGAATTTACGGGACGTAGTCCGAAAGATAAGTATTTTGTCAATCGTGAGCCAAGTAATCAATTGATTGATTGGGGAAAGGTAAATCAACCCATGTCGAATGAAATCTTTGAAGATCTTGAGAAGAAGGTAAAAGAGTATTATAATAATCTCGATCAAATTTATATTTTTGATGGATATACTGCAATGGGTGATGTGGAGACGCGAAAGAAGATTCGTTTTATCACGCATTATGCTTTCCAGCATCATTTTGTGAAGAATATGTTTTATTCACATACACAAGAAGAAGCTTATGAAGACAAACGTCCTGTAGATTTTACGGTGATCAATGCTTCAAATCTAAAGAATAAGGATTGGAAATCTCAAGGTTTAAATTCTGAGAATTTTGTGACTATTGATCTGGAGAGGAAGTTGGGTCTGATTGGAGGAACTTCTTATACTGGAGAGAATAAGAAACTTGCATTTACACTGTATAATTATTGGATGCCTCTTCAAAAGAAGTTGTCACTTCATTGTGGTGCATCTGTCAATAAGAAGGGTGAATCGATTTTGTTTTTGGGTCTTTCAGGAACAGGAAAGACTTCTCTTTCAACCATTGATGGAGTAAATATTATTGGAGATGATGAGCATATTTATTATGATGGGAAAGTAGTGAATCTTGAAAATGGCAATTATGCGAAGTGTGCGAAGTTATCAAAAGAGAATGAACCGGTGATTTTTGATGCGATTCGTGAGAATGCACTTCTGGAGAATATTTGGATCAATGAAGATAAGACACCGGATTACAATAACATTTCAAAGACGGAGAATAGTCGTGTCTCTTATCCAATGACGAATGTGCCAGGACGTATTGAGAGTGGAGTCTTTGGAAATGCGAAGAGAATGGTATTTTTGACATGTGATGCTTATTCCATTCTTCCACGTGTTTCACTTCTGACACATGAACAAGCCGTAAAGTATTTTTTGATGGGATATACTTCAAAATTGGCAGGAACAGAGAGAGGAGTGAAAGAACCCGTTCCTACATTTTCAGCATGTTTTGGTGCAGCATTTATGGTGCATCCTCCAAAAGTATATGCAAAACTTTTGGAAGAGGAGATTAAAAAGAATGATCTTAAAGTGTATCTACTGAATACAGGATGGCATGGAGGTCCTGAGAGTCTGGGTGGAAAACGAGTGGATATGAAGATTACTCTGGAAATTGCTCGATCCATATATGATGGAGATATTGATGAAGCACCGACAACCCTTCTTACAACACTGGATGGTCTGCGTGTTCCGACGAAATTGCGTAGTCTTGGAGAAGAGACATTAATTCCATGGAATAGTTGGAAGAGTCAAGAAGTATATCATGAGAAATCAAAAGAATTGATGGAGATGTTTTCGAAAGAGATGAAGAGATATGAGTAAATATTCTTTTTTTATAAATTTGGTTATATATGATGATTTATATAACATAAGGAAAGGGTAAAGAACAGTATTGTTCTTGAACATTGCCCAAAGGACTTGGCTCCAGTAGCCTTTGGCTACATGCATGATCGATATAAGATAGATTTTGATGAAAATGGAAGAAGATAGGTTCAGGAATAGGATCTTTGATAAAAGGTTGGAAAGAAAGAATAATAAATAAAATAACAATTCCAAGAATACCAATAAATTGAAGAGTATAGAAGATGATTTTTGAAAAATGATAGATAAAATAAAGAGTGATATAAAGAGGAGTAATATGAAGACGATATTGAAGATCTTCATTTGACATCTTTTGCCAATTTATGTGAAAAGTAGAATATGAAGTATAAACAGATAAAACAAAAGGATGATAAAAGACTTGAGGTGTAAAGTAGAGTTCTTTGTGATTGAGTATAGGATAAGAAGATCCATGATGAATTGCAAAAGGAAGAAGTTTGAAAGATAAGGTTTTACGAGAATTGCTATAATGAACAATTTTACAATAAGTGCGAGGTTGAAAACGATTTCTATAAATTGCTTTGGTAAGAATTTGGTTTGAAATAATATTCTCTCGAATAGCGATTTGAAACATTTTAAGATTTTGTTGATTACAAAGAGCAAGCTGTAGAGCATCTTTTGCGTTTAAAAATGAGATGATATGAATCGATATTAATTCTTCATTAAATGGATTTTTCATTTTCTTAAATGGAATGAATATAAAAAAACGGATAGAAAGAAAAAGAAAGATGGAATATTATGTGGGGGATGAGATAACATCTCATTTGACAAATATTTATGTATTATTACAGAAGGTAATGCCAGAAGAGGATTTTGAAGTAGATGATTTAGTGAGTGAAGAGAATCCAAAAGCAATGAGACATCTATTACTTTATAAAGATGTATATGAAGGAATGAATAAAAGACCATTTTTGAGAGAATTAATAGGATATTTGTGTTATATTGATTTTGTGACATATGATTATTTGATGATTATAGCAGTTGAAAAAGAATATCAAGGATATGGAATAGGTGGATTGTTATGGGAAGAGATGAAGAGAAGAAATGAGGATAAGAGGAGTGTATGGTGTAAAATACATCGAGAAAATGAAAAGTCAAAACGATTTTTTGAAAAGAATGGATTTGAAAAGAGGTGGAAGAAGGAGATTCCGGAAGGGATGAAGAAATCTTATCGACAACCTTATGATGGATATGAATGGATATGGAAGTAATATATTTTTTTATAAAGATCTTATTGTAAAAAAAAATAAGATCTTAAAGTATAGAAAATGACAACATTGATTTCGAATGTCACTCAATTGCAAAATTGGCTAAATGCTCCAAGTGGAACAGGTCAATTAACTACCAGTATTACTATTAATGCAATTTCATGGACTGTCCCAACTGGTATATTAACATCAGGTATGATATTAGATGGTAATTTTTATACTATATTTTTAGAAAATACAACAGGAAATCGTTATAATAATTGGCCTGGTTTGTTAAAGATTAATGGAGGAACAGTAAAAAATTTAAAAATATCTGGATCTCCGAGTAACAATGCACAAATTTGTCCAGGAGGACAATTAAATAGTAATAGAGGATCATCTTATTTATCAAGTTTTTATAACGATAATACCAATGTTACAACATATGCAACATATGATACAGTTTGGTTTGATGGTTGTGAAGCAAATTATTTAGTTTTTGCTAATTTTAATGCTTCAAATGAAACTGTAACAAATAATATATCTATTTTTGGTGGTAGTGGAAAAAATAGTTCTAATCAAATTATTAACACAAATATAACACTGATTAATTGTCAAATTGGTAGAAATAAATCAAATCCTATAACTAAAATACAAGGTCAATATGCAGGTTTTGCTTTTGGACCAAATGTTACTTTTACAGTTACAAATTGTGTATTCTATATACAATATGGTAGATTTAATTCAAATAATAGTAGATATTTAAATGATCTTGGTGCTATTTGTGGTTCAGCTGGTTCTGGAACTGTTTCAGATACTATTATTTATGCTAACTTCTCAAAATGGTCAGATTCAAATACCAATAATGCTGTTGTTTTTGGTGGATTAGAACCAGGTGCTCTTTCTATTTCAAATAGTTATATATTTGTAGATTGGGCTTTGAGTTTAGACCCAAATTTATATTATATTCCTGCCATTATTTATCAATCAGTTAATACTTTAACAGTAACAACATCTCCTATAACAGTAGAAAATGTATATGTATTAATTACTACTGTAGGAAGTGGATCATTTACTTTATCACAACCCGTAATGATTGATACACAAGATGGTGCTCAACCAAAAACGTTGAATTATGTGGGTTATACAAGAGGATTCCCATATACTACACGACCAAGTGATCCTTACTTAACAATTACAAATTCAATAAACACTTATACAGATACTACTCCTAACACTTCATTACCTGTAAGTGGTTTTAGTAGTTCAAATTGGAATTTAACTTATACACCTCCACTTCTTAATTTTAATTCGATATCTCCTTGGGATTCAACATCTACTATATATAATGCACCCAATTCTTTACTTTTTAATACAACATCAAACCCAATTATTGTATGGAATCCTTCACCTTCAACAATTACATATCCAACACCTTTAAGTGGTGCTCAATTAAATGCTCAAGCATTTAAATTAGATGGTATTACTCCAGTTTCAGGATCATTTGTGTATACACCACCTTCAGGAACAGTATTAAACGCTGGATTAAATCAAGTCTTACAAACATCTTTTACATCAAGTGATCCTGGATATAATAATGCAAATGCAAATACAACTGTATCCGTCCAAAATAGTCCTGTTATTACATGGACACCTGTTCAATCTACTTTGTATTATCCCGAACCTTTAGGAAGTGATCAATTAAATGCAGAAGCATTTGAAATTGATGGAACAACTCCATTATCTGGAACTTTTACTTATACACCTCCTTCAGGAACTGTATTATCTTTAGGAAATGGACAAGTATTAAACACAACTTTTACTTCATCCAATCCTTTATATGCAAATGGATCTGGAAATACTACAGTAGATGTTATTTCTCCAACCAATGTTCCTGTTATTACATGGACTCCTGCTATTTCGACTGTATTATATCCTGCACCTTTAGGTAGTAGTCAATTAAATGCACAAGCATTTGAAACAGATGGTGTTACACCTTTACCTGGAACTTTTACATATACTCCTCCTGCAGGAACTGTATTAAATACAGGAAATGGTCAAGTCATTTCAACAAGTTTCCAAGCAGATGATTATAGTTATGTAATTGGATCAGCAAACACAACAATAAATGTTGTTCCTGCTCCTTACACATTTATATTTAATCAAGATGATTTATATAAATTCTTATACTTAGCTAATCCTACTACTTATGTAAAGGGTATTTTATACAATTCAATTGATATTGATGTTCAAACATGGGTGACAGATCGTTCATCTCTGCCTCGTTCATTTGGTGCAGGAAGAATTTTAGATGGTAATGGACATACTATTCGTTTAATTAATAATTTAACAAATCCTTGGTATGGATTAATCTATATGGGAGGTGGTAAGGTAGTTAATTTAGTAGTGGATCGCACAACTGATAATAATATGGCTCCAGTGAGTGGATATGGTATTGTGGCGGGTCAAAATGAATCAGGAATATTTGAATATAGTGTAGTTGCTTCTTATAAATTTGATTTGACTATAGTAGGATCCACTAATTGTGGTATTTTTGTTGGATCTGGTGGTAATTTTACTTTTAATTCTTGTCAAGTAGGAACTTTACTCTCTCCTTTGAATGTAGGTGTATCGAATACTGGATTGTATGCTTCCACTAATTTCCAAGGGTCATTTAATAATTGTCTTTCTTATATTACTCATAATGGTTCTTCAACTGGTTTTAATGGTGGATTTATCGCATCTACAGGTGGTTCTGTTTCATTTACTAAATGCAAAGCACAAGGAACTATGTATGATACCACCAATGGTATTCAAGGAGGATATGTTGGTGTAGCCAATCATACAGTTTCATTTGATAATAGTTATTCCATAGTAAATGTATCAGGTGTAAGTGGAAGTCGTGGAGGTGGTTTTGTAGGAGGAGGAACAAACACAAATACTCAATTGTATTTTAACAATTGTTATTATTATGGAACTGCTGGAACAAGTGGAACTTTAGTAAATGCGAATACAAATGCATTTGTCATTTCACTTTACAATGTGACTACCAATGGAGCTTATTTGAGTTCAGCAAGTGTAAATACCAATGAGATCAAAAATATGGTGATTCAACCATGGGATAATAATCTTTCACAAATAGGTGTTTCAGCTATTGGTGGTGCAAATATCTTTACAACTGTTAAATTGGGAACAGACATTTATATTGGTGGAAATTTCACATCTGTCAATGGTGATTCATCGATTCAATATTTAGCTCGCTGGGATACTATTTCTAAAACTTGGAATCAAGTTGGAGGAGGTGCTATCAATAATGCTGTAAATAGTTTAGCTGTTTTATCATCTACTTTATATATTGGAGGAGCATTTACATCACCTTCAAACAGAATTACAACATGGAATGGAACATCTTTTGTTCCTATATCTATTGGAGATACCTTTAATGGATCAGTCTTTGTTGTTTATCCTGAAAATGTGAATAGTGTGTTTATAGGAGGTGGTTTTACATTAATGAATGGTGTTACAACCATGCGTCATATAGCAAGATGGAATGGATCTGCATGGACTGAACCGAATAATGGTTTAGATAATGATGTTTACTCTATTATTGGAGCAGGTAGTGCAGGAACTGTTTATGTTGGAGGTAAATTCCAAACAACAGGTAATGCTTCAAAAACACTTAATCGTATTAGTTATTATGATGGATCTGTATTCCAATCAATAGGATCTGCTACAGATGCGAATGCGGGTGTTTCGAGTGATGTGAATACACTTGTTTTATCTGGATCTACTTTATATATGGGAGGTAAATTCCAAAATAACAATTTACCGACACCTACACAATTAAATCGTTGGGCTCAATGGGATACATCCTCTTTAACCAATCCTATTTCCGTGATAGGAACAGGAACAATCGGTTTTAATGATGATGTTTATCAAATTATTGTGAATGGAAGTATTTTGTATGTAGTGGGTAATTTCTCATCAGCTGGTTCTAATTTATTAAACAATCGTTATATTGCAAGATATGATTCATCATCTGCTCAACCATGGTCATCTGTTTCCAATTTCTTTAATGGTCCAGTTCGTTCTATTTTATATGATGCATCAGAAGGTGTTTATTGGGTAGGAGGAGATTTTACTACTATGGTTGATGAAAATTCAAATACAGTAATTTCAAATTTGAATAGAATAGCTCAAATTACAGAAACTTATAATAAGACGGATTATACCGGAACTTCATCTACATCTACTATTCCTGTTCTTGACTTTAATAATTATTTCACTTCTTAAATAAAATATAATTTTTTATAAATGTTTATATAAATCAAATTTATATAAAAATATTGAAAAGAAATTATCATTCAAAAGATTTTTATATTTATTTTTTTTGAAAAATTTAAAAATAATATGATTTAAGAATATAGAATGTCATCTGGTGTATATAAATATATATCAAATCAATCAGATTTATATGATTTTTTACAAAATAATGTAACACAAAGTTGGTCTGTTGGATACATTAATGATAATTTTTCAGTTGATGTTTCAACTTGGACAAGACCTACAACAACATTTGGTGTAGGAAAAACATTGGATGGAAGAGGAAAAACAATTACATTGACAGGAACTACTATAAATTGGACTGGATTATTTCTTTTATCAGGTGGCACTGTGAAAAATTTTATTTATGAAAAAGGAACTGCATCTATTAGTTATTCCACAAATAATCATGCACTTTTGTTTGGAATGAATGCATCTTTACCTACAAATGCATCAACTGTAGATGGTATATTTTTATCTAATTTCTCTGTTCCAACAAATAAATCAACAAATGGTGGTTTTGCAGGACAATATAATAGAATTAATTTTATGAATTGTCAATTAGGAACAAGTTCATCTCCATATGTATTATCAACAAATAGATGTGGTGGTTTTGCTTCAACAAACTTTGCAGGTTCATTTACCAACTGTATTGTTTATTTTTCAATGTTGGCAGGTCAAAATTTAAATGGGGGATTTTTGTATGAAGCAAATAATGCAATTACATTCACAAGATGTAGATCATCTGGAGTAATACAAGGAAGTGGAAATAATGGTGGTTTTGTTGGAATAGCCAGTATTAACGTGACATTTAATAATTGTTATAGTTTTGGAGGAATTTCAAATGATTCCGGAGCAAGCACAAGTGGTGGATATGTTGGTGATGTTACAAGTGGCAGAATTATTTCTTTAAATAACTGTTATTATATGAATTCAAATGCTCTATCCACTTCAGCTGGATCATTTGTATCATCTTCATCAGCAACTTCTGCCTCTCCATTTTATTTAAATTTATACAATACTGCAAGTCCTACAGCAAATATATTGAGCACCACGTCAAAAACAGCACAAAATTGTGTTTTTAATAATCTTGTCCCTCAATATTTTAATAATTCAAGTTCTTTAACAGGATTTAATGGTGCTGTTAGAGACATAACTGCATTAGGATCAGATATTTATGTAGGTGGAGATTTTACATCTGTCAATGGAGACAGTTCAATTCAATATTTAGCTAAATGGAATTCAACAACATCTCAATGGGAAAGTGTGGGAGGAGGAGCTATTAATGGAGCTGTATATTCGTTGGCTGTTTTATCGACTACTTTATATATTGGAGGAGCATTTACAACACCTTCATCGAAAATTACTAAATGGAATGGAACATCTTTTGCAAGTATTAATTCTGATACCATTAATAATACAGTTTATACAGTTTATCCTGAAAGAGAAGATAGTGTATTTATTGGAGGTAATTTTTTAAGAAAAAATGATACTGTAGTTATGATTAATATCGCAAAATGGAATGGATCTTCATGGAATCAACTGAGTGGTGGATTAAATAGTTTAGTGCGTACTATTATTGGTGGTGGAAGTGATGGAACTGTTTATATTGGAGGTGATTTTAATTCATCAACTTCTGGAACTATTAAAACCTTAAATCGTATTTGTTATTATGACGGATCTTCATTTCAATCGGTAGGATCTGCTACAGATGCAAATGCAGGAGTAAATACTTCTGTGTATACTTTAGTTTTATCTGGAACTACTTTGTATATAGGAGGTGCATTTACAACTAACAATTTGACACCAACTCCTACAACATTAAATCGATGGGCTTCTCAAGATACAACATCTTTAACCAATCCAATATCTGCTATTGGAACTGTAAATATCGGTAATGGTTTAGTTAATAAAATAATCATTAATAATGGTATATTCTATATTGGAGGAACATTTACATTAGCAGGTGGTTTTACGAATCAATATTTAGCAACTTATAATCCATCAGCAACTGAAACATCTGTTTGGTCAACAACATCATTAAAATTTAATAATTCAATAAACAGTTTATTCATAAATGGAGGCACAATTTATGCAGGTGGAAATTTTACAAATTTATTAAATCCAAATAATTCAACTGCTGTTGCAAATGTGAATCGTTTCATGCAAATTCCATTAACTTATAATAAAACAAACTATTCATCTACTGGACAGCCCAGTTCTACAACCGCTCCCATACTTATTTTTAATAGTTATTTCAATTCTTAATAAAATACTTTTTTATATAAATCTTTATATTTTTTTGATCAAATGGAAATGAATATAAAGAAATGGGAGAAAAACTGAATTTGTGGAAAGTGAGAAGAATATAAAGGAGTTCGTTGAAAAAAAAGGAGAAGTATCTATTTTGAAAGTATAAATGGCATCATTTAGCAAGACATTGAGTTCTGTAGTTCCTGTAAAGATGAATGACAAGAGTGAGGGTGATCATTGGTTTGTGGTAGAGGGAAATATTGGAAGTGGTAAATCGACTCTTTGCAGGATGTTAGCAAAGGAGATGGGAGAAGATGCAGAGGTTATTTTTGAGCCTGTTGATAAGTGGCGTTCTACGATTGATGATAATACTGGAAATAATATTTTGCAGAATTTTTATGTGGATCAAGATCGTTGGTCTTATTCATTCCAGACATATACTTTTTTGACGCGAATGGAAGATGTGATGAAGAAGCAAGAGAAGCCACTGCGTTTTATTGAGAGATCGATTTATACTGATAAGTTGGTATTTGCAAGGACTCTATATGATACGGGAAAGATGACTTCTCTGGAATGGAATATGTATAATCGTTGGTTTGATTGGTTGAGTGAGGAGTGTTTTACAAGGACAAATCGTCCTTCGGGATTTATTTATATTCGGGCAGATCCCAAGACATCTTATGACAGGATGTTGAAGAGAGAGCGATCAGAAGAGAAGTGTGTTCCTCTCGATTATTTGACTACAGTCTCGGAATATCATGATCAGTGGTTGATGCAAGAAGGACAAGATGATGTTTTGGTGATTAATGTGGATAAGGATTTTGAAAGCACACCAGAGGAGTGGGAGCGTGTGAATGGTTTGATTCAGGAGTTTGTTGCTAAAAAGACGGGTCGTATTTAAATCATGTTTATTATTTTCATTTTATTTTTTCATTTTATAAATTTTTTATTTATAAAAATTATTTAAACAAAATCATAACTATTTAAAGAAAAGATTATTTTATATTCAAATTATTTAAACAAAATCATAATTATTTAAAATATATTTTATATTGAATTTCATTTGGTAAAATTAAAAATCATTAAAAAGAATGAATAAAAAACTGAATTCGGAAGATGAATATGAAAAAGAAGTGAGAAGAAGTTATAAAGAGAAAAATGTCTCAAAATTGGTTTGTGATAGAGGGTAATATTGGTAGTGGAAAATCTACTTTATGTCGTATGTTAGAGGAAGAGAATGCAAAGATTGAGGTAATACCAGAACCGGTTGATGCATGGAAGGAGTGTGTGGATATGGTATCAAGTAAAAATTTGTTGCAATGTTATTATGAAGATCAGAAGAGATGGGGATTTACATTTCAATTGTATGGATTATTTACGAGAATGCAAGATATTATGAAAGAGATGAAAGAAGAGAAGGATATACGATTTGTGGAAAGATCTATTTATAGTTATAAACATGTATTTGCGAGGAGTTTATATGAAGCTGGAAAGATGACAGATTTGGAATGGAAGATGTATGAAAATTGGTTTGAGTGGTTATCTCAAGAAAAATTTGGAACTTTACATAAAGCAAAAGGATACATTTATTTAAGAGCAAATCCTCAAACATCTTATGAAAGGATGGTAAAGAGAGAGAGAAGTGAAGAAAAGGCTTTGCCATTAGAATATTTAGAAAATATTAATCGGTATCATGATGAATGGTTAAAAACAATGAAAGAAGAGGATATATTGATTATTGATGTAGATGAAGATTTTGAAAATACGCCAGAAAAGTGGAAGGAAATGTATAAACGAATTATGGAATTTGTGAAAGAAAGAAATGAATAATTTATTTCTAAATTTATAAAAATATAATTTATTTTTTTTTTCTATCTTTATAATATAAACAATGAGCTGGGATTTAAATAACTCACCCCCTACACTTGATTTGGGATCTGCATTTACCAATAACACTTCTTACAACTCAAATGCTACTCTTGTTCCTTCTCTTAACTGCTTCCTCAAAGGAACTAAAATCCAAACTGTGCATGGTTATGTTCCTGTAGAGGATCTTAAAGATGGTGATGTTCTCGTTACTACTCGTGGAACTACAGTGATTAAGAAAAAACTGTATCGCAAAGTTTCTGGTGATGTTGCTGAAAATCTTCCTTATCGCATTCCTAAAGACCATTTTGGTGCTGATATGCCTTTCCAAGACACTTACCTCTCACCTCTCCATTGCATCTTTGCAAATGGTGACTGGATGTGTATGTGCCAAAGTGAATTCAAACAAGAAAAGATGGGAGATGTCCTCTTCTATTACCATCTTCTGACTACTGATTATTACAATGATTTTATCATTTGCAATGGTATTGTCAGTGAAAGTCTGAAACCTACTGAAGAGAACTATGAACTCTACAAAGAGTGTGTGGATGAAGCTGTCGGTGAGAAACTCTAAACATATTTTTTTACTACATTTTATCAAAAATACATTTTATCAAAATTTATTTGATAAAAAAATATTGAATATAAAGAAATCAATTATTTTAAGTAATATTTATTTGATTAAGAATTGAAGAAGGAGATGGGAGGATTGGTGCTTGGATAAGTGTTGTTATAAGAAGTTATATTGAAAGTGGTATTTAATTGACATATATTACCAAGATTTGTAAATAAGTTGGTTCCAGTTCCAGTTATATTTGTATTGAGTGTGTTAAAAGTTCCACCCAGATAGATATAGTCACCAATTTTAACAATGGCTTGAACTAATCCAGATAATGTGTATAATTGATCATTATAGGAATAGAATTTTCCAGTAGAAATATTATACATCAAATAATAATTTTTTATTATATTACCATTTACATTTGATCCGAAATTGCCACCTATGTGTAATTCATTTCCTATACGGTATAAAGTATTTACATTTGATCCAATTCCTATATCGAGAGGATTAGACCAAGTGCTTGTTGCAACATTCCATTTGACTAAGTTGTTTGCACCAACATTGGAGAGTGTATTTTGTGCAGTTATAAAAAGTCCACCTACCCAAATATCTATTCCATTCGTATCTAAAACTATGCTATTTACAGTAGTATTTACACCATTTGTTGAAGATGTAGTTCCACCAAGGTATTCAAATAAATTGGTAGAAGTATTCCATTTAACAATACGAGAAACAAGCTTTGAACTAGCACTATCTACAACACTGGTAAATGAACCACCTATGTATAAATTGGATCCTGAAACACATAATGTATTTACTCCACCATTTATAGTTGCTGAAGCATTTAATCGAGACCAAGAAGGAGTTCCATTTACAGGTCCCCATTTTGCTATATATGCAGTAGAATCTAATCCTCCTACATTTCCAAAATTTCCTCCTACATATAAGGTAGTTCCTATACTTACAATACTATTTACACTATTTGTAGATGCTCCAGTAGAAAGAGCTGACCAAGTGGATGTTGAAATGGTATAAAGTGCTATTCTATTTACAGTTAGTGCTGTATTATTTGTTTGTGTTGCAGTTGTAAAATCACCACCAATATATATATTATCAGAATCATATATCAAGATAGTTCGAACAATTCCGTTAACACCATATGCCAAAGCATACCAACGATTATCTGTAAAACTATATCTTGCTATACGATTATAAGAATAACCATTTATATCTGTAGTGTTTCCACTGATACTTGTAAAATTTCCACCAATATAAAGACTATTATTATTCGAATTATAAACAGATACATAGATGGTGTCATTAACACCAGTAAAAGTGGAATTATTTCCAAAACGTTCTACTTTATAATTACACAACAAACTTTGTCCTTCACTTAAATCGTCGTAATCTACATTTGAAGCAAAATCATTCATATTTAATTGATTTCCATTTGATAGTAATCCTATAGATGTTCCTGAAATTACAGTTCCTAAGAAATAATTATTATTCATTGACAAAATTCCATTATATCCACTATCATTTCCTGTAAATCCACCTGCTGTTGCATTATTCACTGTGACGAGTGAATAAGAATTATTAATAGTGCAGTTATTTTGAGAATCTCCACCTAAGAGACCTCCTGCATTCGATCCTGTTACAGATCCATTGACTTTACATACATTTAATGTTGTAGCATTAGCATCACTTCCCACAATACCTCCGGCTTTTGATCCTGAAACATTTACATAGACAACAGCTTTTGTAATACTTCCTGAAAAGAAAGATCCTGCTATTCCACCAGCTCCTGTTCCTGAAATCGTTGATGATGTTATCGAAGTTCCATTATTACAACTATTGATAATGCATGATGAATAAGATCCAACAATAGCTCCAGAACCAGTAGTAGTTACATCAAAACCAGATGTTAAAATTCCAGTTACATTACCTGATGAATAAGTATTTCCAACTACGCCACCCATTCCATTCGATGCAAAAGAAATGGATCCTGAAGAATTATCTACTGTAATTGTAAAATTTTGAATAGTTCCACCTGACAAATTAAGAAGACCATTCCAAGAAACACCAGAAGAAAGAGGTTTAATGGTAATGGTTCTTCCTGATCCATCCAGAGTAAAACCACTTCCAAAAGACGTGAATGTATTTATATTAGGCCAAGTAGATGGATTAATTTCAATGTTTTGATATAAAATACCTTGAAAAACACTTGCTGGTCCATAATAATAAGTGTAATTCATACTTCTTGTTAAAAAAGTTTGTAAATCATTTTGATTATAAATAAAAAATGCGTTTTGAACAGGTTGATATTGAATAAGATTACTTGCATCATTGTATGTTATGCTTTTATTATAATAAGGGAATGAAGATAATGAATATAAACTGGGTGGTTGGGCTGTTTTATTCCAAATCGTAGGAGAAAAAGAAGCAATCGGATCAGATGTATTTGAAGATGATGTTGAATAGTTGGTTACATTGGCATTGGTATTGATTTTACAGAGATAAGGAGATAAAGAAGGAGCATTATAAGAATTTACTGTAAATTCACCTCCCACAAATAATTGATTACCTATTAAACTTAATGTGCGAACCGGACTATTTACACCAACACTACCTAATAATGTATTCCAAGAAGAACCATTCCATAAAGCTAAACGATTTGCAGAAGATCCACCTGCTGTTGCAATACTACCTCCTACATATACATTGGATCCTGATATAGCTAATGTATAAACAACGTTGTCCACTCCAGATCCAAGAGCTGACCATGTTGATGTTGTAGTATTCCATACTGCAATACGATTGGCAGGAGATCCACCTGCTATTGTAAAATCACCTCCTACATATATATTGGATCCTGAAATGGCAATTGCACGGACTGTACCATTTAATCCAGATCCAAGTGCTGACCATGATGTTCCATTCCATTTAGATATATAATTACCAATAGTTGTAAAAGTTCCTCCTAAATATACATCTCCTGTACTTGAAACAGCAACAGCATAAGAATCAGGGCCTCCACTACCTACACCATTACCTAAAGCAAACCAATTTGTACCATCCCATCGTGCAATATTATTTGTTACAACACTTCCTGTTGATCCAAAACCACCTGATACATATAAATCTGTTCCTGACACAGCTAAATTAAATATCGTATAATTCACTGTTCCTGAAAGAGTGAACCATTGAGATCCATTCCATCTCGCAATATTACTTACAGAGACTCCTCCTGCAGATGAAAAACTGCCTGCAGCATAAATATTAGATCCTTGTATGGCTATTGCATTTACTGAACCATTACCTATTCCAGTGCTAAGTGCTGACCATGTATTTGTATTAAAATCCCATGACACTATACGATTTACAGTAGTTGTCCCGATCTTTGTAAAAGAACCTCCTAAATATAAAATATTATTGACAGAATCATAAGCTGATGCTAATACACTTCCATTAAATGAATTTATAAAATTACTATAGGTATTTGTTTGTGTGTTATATATAGTGAGATAAGGTGATGGTATTGAATATGAAAATTGAGCATTAGGTATGTAACAAGTTCCTGATTCAATGTAACTTTTAATATAGGTATTAATTTGTGTATTAAAAAAAACATTTATATTTTTCCACACATTTTCTGTAATTTTTAAATATGAAATACGATTTGTAAAATTTCCTAAAGCTATTACATATCCATTTATATAGGTTATGTTAAAAACACTTGCACCTGGTCCAATTATTGTTCCTAATGCTGTGTATGTATTTGTGATAGTATTTAATTTTACAGAGCCTGAAAGAGTAATGGGTCCTGGTGTGACAGATGTTAAAGCACCTCCTATATACAAATCTGTTCCATTTGTGGAAAAAGAATAAACCGTATTACCAAAACCACTACCAGTTGCACCTACTGAATTCCAAGTATTTGCATTTATATCATAGTATGCAATTCTCAATGCTGAAACTCCACCTGCTGTAGTAAAAGATCCTCCTACATATAAACGAGGACTTCCAGACACTGACACTATTTTTGTTGCATATATAGTACCACTTACTCCTACAATAGATGTTGGTATTGCAGACCATTGTAAGGTATTTACATTCCACCTTGCAATGTAATTCACTGAAATAGAGGGAGGATTCGCAAGACTCCCATTTGCATATAAAAAAAAACCAGCTATATATAAATAAGTAGATTCATCATAAACCATTGAAACAACGGTGTTACTTACACCTACATTTGTAGGATTCGAAGTAAGATTATTTCCCATCGCATTCCATGTATTATTTAATGTATCCCAATAAGAAACATAATTAACTGTTTTTCCTCCTGCTATTGTAAATACTCCACCTACATAAATACGTGTTCCAATTATACAAATATCATTTACATTTGAACCAACTCCAACTCCTAAAGGAGTAAATTTCTTTCCATCAAATTTCACAATCCTATTAGCTAATACTGTATTTGTTGAACTAAAGCCAATTAATGTAAAAAAACCACCAATCCACCAATTTCCAGAACCATCTTTTCGAATAACAGTAATACTACCATTTGCATAAAAATTATCGATAAAACTAACAGGTGTTAATTCATCAATCACCGCAGTTGATCCTGTTTGTGCTATTTGTGTGCTTGTTGCTAACAAACCTGTATTTAACTCACATGTGCTCCCCAAATTACCTACTCCACCTGCATTCGCTACTGCTGTTCCAAGATAGTAACAATTTTGCATATTCATGTTATTGATAGATCCAGATCCTCCCAATGTTCCTCCTATAAATCCTCCTGATGAACTATCATTAATTGTTACAAGAGAATGACAATTCAAAAAGGTTCCTGTCAATGCATTGTTTCCTACAAATCCTCCTTGATTCGTTCCTGTCGATAAAGTTCCCATTGATCTGGATTCGGATATTTGAAAATAAGAACTATAACTTCCTAACATTCCTCCTGAATCATTTCCTGTTATATTTGTATATACAACTGATTCTATAATATTCATACCACTTGAATTACTTCCAATCAAACCACCTGATCCTATTCCAGTAATTGAACCATATTCACTATCTGTTCCATATTGACATTGATTCAATGTTAATGATGCTCCTTTTCCAGCAATACCTCCAGATTCATTTGTAGTAATGGTTAATAATCCTGAAACTAATACAGCTGTGCAAGTTCCTGTTGCATTTTGATTACCAATTACCCATCCAATATTGTTAGATGCTAAATAAACAGTTCCATTTGTTTCATCTTTTGTCAAATTGATATATTGAATAGTTCCTCCTGTTAAATTAATCAATCCAGACCAAGTCTGACCAGATGATGTAGGTGTAATTGTAATGGTTTTATAATTACCTAAAAGTGAATATCCACTTCCTAATCCACTTTCTGCTAATGACCATGTAGAAGGATCAATTGAAATATCATTTGACAAAGTAGCAGTTAATGTAGTTGGTGACGATAACCATGTAGACAATGAAGACTGATCAGTAATCAATGTTGTCATTTGTATATATATAGATTATTTAATATTTTTGATTTATAAAATATTAAAAAAAACATCTTTTAAAAGTCTGATAAACACCCCCCTTCACACATATGTGCTAATTGATTGGGTTGAAAAACAGGAGAACATCCAGGACATGATCGTTTTGGTTCAGGACTGGATCCTTCTTTTTTAATCGATTTTGCTTCTTCTGATGATTGATTCTTTTTCTTTTCTTTTTGAAGATTCATAAAAAACTCAATCGAATCCATACTTCCCCTCTCTTCTTTTTGAGATTCAGTCTCTGACTTATTATCATCCAGTAATGTTTCATCATCACTCTCTTCTTGTCGAGCTTCTTTTAATTGATCAAGAAGAATCAATTCCTCTGAATCTCTTTCAGTTTCCTCCATTTGAAATAAGAAATCAAATGTTAATTCTTCAGATGAAAGTTGTCGTATTGAAATATTTGATAAGATTCGAATCATATCACTAATTACAATTCATAAATAAATCATTTTTTCTTATTTTATTACTTTTTCATATTCTATAAACGTAAATAAATATTACCTATTAACGTATAATTGATAAAAATAGTTAAGAAGAATATTCTTCTAAATAGGATGTTAAATCTTTCTTTTCAATCCATTCTGTTAAAACAAATTCTTGATATTCGGGTAAAAGATAGATTTGAAGATGATCTTGATGCCCTTTTTCTTCTCTCCACCATTTTAAGACGACATCAATTGATTTAAAACGTCCTTCAATTCCCCAAAATTCTTTATTTTTTCGTTTTTTTCCATCTGGATGATGCATTCTCCATTCAAAAGAGAGTAAATCATTTCTATTTTGAAAACCTGTTATTAAAATAAAATATTCCCAATTTCTTCCTCTGGTTGCTTTTGCTCCTCCTTTGATCAAACCATTATGTTGATGAATTCTTCGAATAAGATTATTGGTAACACCACAATAAGTTCTTTCGAAATCACTTTCGATAATATAAAGAAATTCCATTTAACTATTTTTGGTGTTATTTTTTTATATGGAATGAATAGAGTAAAGAATGTCTGGATTTCAATTAAATGCAAAAGTGGCAAAAAAGGTAGATTTGGAAGTGATTCCGATTTCACTTTTAAAACCAGTTGTAAATCGTAATTATTTTGCATTAATCAATCTTTTAAAGAAAAATACTTATTTAGCCAATCAAATAAGTTTCTTTTATTATCAACAATTAGTTGGAAATGCTTCTTTATTAAATAATAACAAGCAAAGTGCGAATGTTCGTGTTCCATGGGATTCTATGTATCAAGATATGACTGGGAAAGTTCTAATTTTATCTCCTTATGATCAATATCAATTATATATGTGGGTTACAGTGAATAATACACAAAATATGGCAACACAATCAAATTTTCAATTTTTATTATTTTCATTAGGAAATTATTTGACACAATTGAATACAGCTCAAAGAACATTAAATCAAAAGTTAAATGCTCAATATTATTTCCCTTTAGGTGTGAATGTTAAAAATAATCAACAAATGAAAAAGTTTTTAACTGAATGGATTAACATACCTACTTCTCCTTCAAATAATCCTGAACCGACTCCTTCCAATACTGTTCCTTCTGCTCCTACAATTACTTCTATTACTCCATCGAATCAATTATTAAATGTTTATTTTAATCCTCCTACAAGTGATGGAGGTTCTTATATTGTTGATTATGAATATTCTATTAATAATGGTTCTACATGGGTATCATCAGGAACATTAATGAGTCCAATTATCATATCTGGACTCACAAATGGTATAACTTATCAAGTAAAAATAAGAGCAATCAATGCAATTGGAAATGGTGCAGTTTCAAATACTGTATCTGGAACTCCGGTTTCTACGATTCCTTCGGCTCCTACTATCCTTTCTATTACTCCAAACAATCAATCTTTACTTGTTTATTTTAATGCACCAAGTAGTGATGGTGGTTCGTCTATTCTTAATTATCAATATTCTGTGGATGATGGTTCTAATTGGTCTTCTTCTGGATCTATTATAAGTCCTATTGTTATTTCTGGATTAACAAATGGTATCTCTTATCCTGTTGTGATTCGTGCAATCAATGCAAATGGAAATGGTCCCAATTCAAATACAGTTTCTGGAACTCCGAATGCAAGTCTTGTGATTACTTCTTTCACTACTACTGGTCCTACTACTTGGACAGCTCCTCCTTATACAACTTCTATTGAATATCTTGTTATTGGTGGTGGAGGAGGTGGTGGTAGTGCATATGATACTGGTTCAGGAGGTGGTGGTGGAGCTGGTTTGATGTTATATGGCACAATATCCGTTATACCTAATTTTACTTATAATCTTTATGTAGGTGCTGGTGGTGCTGGTGGTATTGCGAATAGACCGGTAGAAACAAATGGAGTAAATGGTGAAAACTCTTATTTTAATTCAATTATTGCCACTGGAGGTTCAGGAGGATATGCAAGTAGATCTGCTCCTGATGGAATTGGTGTAGGAGGTGTTATTGCCAATACTGGGGCATTAACAGGTGGAGGTGGAGGTAATGGTGGTGGAAGTGGTGGTTCAACAGCATCTGCTGGTGGAGGTGGTGGTAATGGAAGTGCTGGAGGAACATCTGTAAATAATACGCCAGGTTCAGGAGGAGTGGGTATTGTTTCTACCATAACGGGAAGTGCAGTTCTTTATGGTTCAGGTGGTATAGGAGGACGTGATAATGTAAATGCAAATGGAGTCAATGCAGTTGCTAATAAAGGAAATGGTGGTGGAGGTGCAAGTAGTGTTTCATTTGATTCAAGTAATGGAGGAAATGGTGGAAGTGGAATTGTTATCTTAAAATATTTGCAATAAATTCTTTATTTTCATGTAAAATAGAAACGATCATAGGAACATCATAATTTGTATTTGTGTTTGAGGTATGTAAAATAAGAAGATGAGAATCAGTTTTATGTAAATGAGATATTTGATTAGTGATTCGTGAAATGAAGATGATTTTAAAAATAAGATTTGGATATTGATTTTGTATCCAATTTGAGATCCAAAGAAGATCATTGATTTCATCTTCTTTTTGAATAAGAATATGATGATCTAAATATATTCTTTCATCAAAATCTTCTTGAAGACGAATGAATAAAAGTGGTTTTTGATTCTTTTCATATTCTTGTAATATTTGTATAAATCGATCTTTGCGTCTTTCATATTTATCTTTTACTTCTTTCCATTCTTGATGAGTAATTTGTTTTGTTTCTTTCAAATGAGTTTGTTCAAAATCATGTTTAAAACGAAGATAATAAAGTTCATCAGTCCATACATATTCATTTTCTTTTTGAATGGTTTGTAAATATTTTAAATTTTCTTTTTGAAGAAGATTCTCAAAGTTATTTTCAAGAAGAAGACGAATCGACCAAGTGGATGATCCGATCCAATCGAAAAATTGAGTTTCTTGTTCAATTTTCATTTTGTTCAAAAAGATTTTGATATAACAATTAAAACCTAGAGAGATCATTTTATGTTTTTCAAAAAGAGGTTTGATTACTTTGATTTGTGAAAACATCTTCTCTTGTGTCTTTTGATATTCATTCTTCTTTTGAATTCGTCTTCTTATCATTTCTATAAGTTTTAAATATTTTATCCCATAATGAAAAACGTTTCGAATAATTGCAATTATTTAAACTATGATGGCGATCATGATCTTTTGTATATAATTCAATTTGTAAAAATTTTACCAACCACATACATTGTGGATATCCAGAAGTTTGAGGAATATTTTTACCTGAATGACCACATATTTCTATATATGTTTTATAAGTATTCATAATTGTCCATAAATAATAAGATATTTGAAGAGAACATATATCTTGTAAAATCCATAAACTTAATAAAGTTGGTAATAAATTTGTTAAAACTAAATCTAAAGGATGTTGATAATAAGCTATAAATACATTTGGATAAGAATAAGTATGATGTGTTTTATGAATATTTTTATATAAAAAGGGTATTTGATGAATAGCTCGATGTGTCCAATAATGAAAAAAATCAAAAATGATTTCAAAAAAGAATGAAATGGGAATAAAATAAAGAAGATCTGTCGATTTCCATATTATATCATTTGATCCAGAATACCATATTTGATATATCAGATAAGATGTGAAAGCCTCAATGGATGTATTTGCGATTACATAAAGTTGAAATTCAAAAGGAAAATGTTCTTTGCATAAAATTCTCTTATCAGAATCAATATAAGGATGATTTTTGACTAAATGATCTATCGTATATAAAAAAAACTCATTTCGTAAAAGAGTGACAGGATAAATGGTATAAGTGGGATGAATGAAATGAGTGAAAAATTCGAGAGTTCCAGTGAATATTAAAAGTGAATTTGTTTTGACAAAATTATAAATAGATCGTGTGGAAGGAAATTTCATTCTACTTTATTCTTATTTTTGAATTTTCGATATATTTCTTATTTGAAAGACAATATATCCATTTTCCTGATATTCTCTCTCTGATTTTAGTTCTTGTAAAACCTGTCCTATGACCATTCTTTCAAAAACAGGTTTATTATATTCATCATCTTCTTCAATCATGATAATTTTGACTTGAATCTCTTCATCTTGATTTTCTACAAAAATAATATTCTTTGGACGTAAATCTTCAAGATCGTCTTCAGATATCTTTCCAAGATGATCTTTCCAATGATCTCCATACGTAAGTATCTTTTTACCTACTTGATTCTTAACGTAAAAGAGGGGTTCCATTAGATTTATTTGATCAAATGGAATTTAATTTAAAGAAATAAAAAGAATCATTTTTTTAATAACCGGATGTAGTGGATTGATTATAAGTAATGAATGTTTGATAAGCAGTGGTAAAGTAGAGGGGTGAATATTTTTTAGGAAAAGGTCGATTTAGAAATTGATTGAAACGTTTTATTTGTTTTTGGTATTGTTTTTTGCGATTTTGTTGAACTGCAAGTTGAGGTGATGTTAAATAAATGTTATACATTTCTTCTAAAGAAAGTGAATAAAAAATATCTTGTTACCATAAAGAGAAATGTGTGGATGTGGTAAAGTTAGAGTTCCTGCGTTCCTTCAACAACAACGCAAACAACAAATGATGCAAAAAAGACAACAACAAAATCGTAATATTATTAATCAACCTCAAGGTCAAACAACTGCTCAAGTTCGTCCTATGCAAAAGAAGCCACCTATGAATCGTCAACAGATGATGCGAAGAAGACAACAAGCTTTGCGTAAGTTAAATCAATTACGTCAAAAGAGAAAGAATATGAATTCACCTTTTGATCACCGTCATTATCTGCGTTATTAGTCCATTTGATCAAAAATAAATATCTTGTCACCATATAAGAAAATGTGCGGTTGTGGCAAAAAACAAGAGATTAAAACGTATGTTCCTCAATTTCGTCAAGTTTTAACAAAAGATCGTCTTGGCAAAGTCATTGTTCAAAAAGTTCTTATTAATCCTCGTCGTCGTCCTCTTCCTCCTCAAAGAAAGAAAAACATGCCTAAAAAAATAATTCCTGATATTCAACCTAAACTCATTGAAGATGAAATTAATGCTGTTCTTCCTTCTGGACATATCTAAAATTTTTCATTTCTTTATATTCAATTTCATTTCATCAAATTATAAATGAAATGATTCGCAACTTTTTTGCAACGAATACTTTTTATAACAAGTTGTTCGCCTATTCTTGATGCAATAGGTGACTTTACGATTACTATTTACAAAGAATGATTTTATTCCATTCATGATTTCTTTGTAAATACCTTCATAGTGATAGTTATTGCAGGCTTGTTGCGAAGTGGGGGCATTTCTTTATATCGGTATAATTTGATCATTTTTAGAGTATATAAAGAATCTTGATTTCTTTATATTGATTCCATTTAGCTATTTTTAAAATTTTTTTTTTTTAAAAAGTGTTTCAATTTGATTTCTGTTTATAAGTTTTTTATGTCGCGACTTGAAAAAATAGACAAAAAATCTTTTAAAATAAGTAAATTTGAATCTATTTTTTAAGGGACTTTATTTTTTTGTATGTTTTCGTTCAGAAATATCTTTGAAAGTGTTTATAACTCGAGATATTGAACAACTCATATATATGATAATTTTTAGAAATATTATTTATTTTAAATCTTTATTTGATCAAATTCAGAGTATATAAAGAAACGTGATATCTTTATATTGATTCCATTTAGAAAAATTTATTTTTAATTTTAAAAAAAAAGTGTAAAATTTGATTCGTCTTTATAAGTTTTTTATGTCGCGACTTGAAAAAATAGACAAAAAACTTTAAAAAATGAGTAAATCAGAATCTATTTTTTCAGGGACTTTATTTTTTTACATGTTATAATTCAAAAATATGTTTGAAAGTGTTCATATCTCGAGATATCGATCAGGTCATATGTATTATATTTTTCAAAAATATTATTCATTTTAAATCTTGATTTGATCAAATTCAGAGTATATAAAGAAACGTGATTTCTTTATATTGAAAGTAATTGTAAAAAGTGATTAAACTTTAGGGTTGATGATAAAGTAAGGTTTGCCACCTTCGGTAGATTGATAACAGAGTTGAACATATTGAGCGAGGGTTTGATTGGGTTGTAATTCAAAACATCCCATATCACACCAGCATCCAGTCCCACTGATAAAAACGGAAGCATGAACTTTACGTGTTCCATCAGGATTTAATTTATTATTGACGATATAACGGTAATTATAAGTATTCATATAAAAGAAGTAGGTAGTAGTATCTGTTTGAATGTGTTGTTGAATGAAAGGATTTGAGTTTGCTTGAGCGATGGTTTTGTTATTATTGATAAGATTACGCATTTGACGACGGCGTTGAGTCTCAGCTTCGGTTGCATAATATTGATTATAATAGTTATTTACAAGATAGTCAAATTGAAGAGGAGTAAGTGTTTTTTTCTTTAAAAGTTGATAACTTTTGTTGCACAGATAACTCATTTTTCTCTATGTTTAGTCATGATATTTATTTTTTAAGATTTTTTAATAATAAAAGTTTTTGTTTGATTCCTTTTGAATCAGGTGAATAAGCCCACATAATTAAAATCGTATGCATTTTTGTAGGAAATCCTTTTAATTCTCCTTCTGAATGATATAAAGGGATCTTCATTCTTTTCATTTGGCCTAATTTACCTTTAATTTCGATATCGCGTTTTCGGTCCCAATGAACACCTTCTGGATTTTTCTTTTTACAGGGAATATCAGCAAGTTTTTTTGAATCACCTTTTACTTTCTTATAAACAACTAAGAAACCTTCATCTGTAGTAGTGGGTTTTTCAAGACCTCTTGCTTTTTTGGATATTCCATAATAATCTGCTAATTTTTCATAAGGTTGAATTAATGAAAGAGGAAGATAGGAGAGTTTTTCTCCTCCCTTTTTTATCTTCTTCTTTGCATCTAACCATTGTTTAAAGATCTTCATTGCTTCTCTCATATCTTTTGTTTGATTTGGATGATATTTAGCACGATAATACATAGTATGTATAATAAGATATTTATGATGATCTGATTTTTTACTCTTTTCAACAAGATGAATAGTAGAGATTGCAGTTTGAGCATCTTTAAAACCAACTCCAGAAAGAGTGGATTTTGAATGAGCGTCGGTATAAAGATTAAAAGATTTTTTCTCAATTTTTCCCATTGGCATTTTATCAATTTTAGAAAGAATCATTGGGAATGTAGTAGAAGATATTTTATTGGTTTGATATTTTAAAAGACCATCATAACCATATAGTTCAATTAAAAACAAATCTTGACGTTTTGAAGTGCGTTTTGATAAAATTTGAAGATTTCGTTGGATGATCTCTTCTTTGAATCGTTTTGCTTCTTCTTGAAATCGTTGATACTTCTTTTTTTGATCTACCGAATAAGAGATACGCAATATTCTTTTCATTTTATAAAAAAGAAGTTTCTTCTAATGAAAAAAGATATAAAAAACAAATTTGAAAAGAAAAGAGATAAAATGGAAGAAGAAGAGAATATACCACGTGATTATTTATTTCATCAATTGGAATCTAAAATTATTTTTCCAAAACCGATATTTATGGAGAAAGAGATGCCAAAGATTCCAAAAGAAGATGATAAAGGAAATCGTGAATATAAATGGAAATTAAAATATAATGAAATGGATAAAACAGATTTGCGTGATAAACGCGAAAAGAAGAAAAAAGAAAAGACAGCTTCTCAACTGTTGTATCGTATCTTAGAAGGAAAAGGAAAAGCGATTTATATTATTGGGGTTCATGATCATGGTGAAAATGTAGGAATTAATTTAACCGAAACATTTGAATCGATTCGTTTCTTTTTAGATTGTGCAAAAATTATTCAAGCAAAAGTTCAAAGTATAAAAATATATCGAGGTAAAGAGGGATATATTACAACACTCCGTGTTCATTTGAAAGTGGATTTGGATTATTCGATTTTGATTTTATAAGAAATTGAATATAAAAAAGTATAATTGGAAAAAATTAAATATCTCAATAAATAGTATAGATAGAAATGGAGACCATTACTAATAATTCTAAGAATACAAATACAAATACTAAGAATACAAAGAATAATATGGGAAACCAGAAGAAGAATTCGAAACCTGCTTCTAAGAGTTCTTCAAGTAAAGATGAGAAACGAACATTCAAACTGGCTGACCCTTTGATTGTTTATAAAGAACTTCATGGAAAAGTGGTGAAATCCAAAGATCCTCAAGGAAAATATTCAGATATTACTCCAGGTGGTGCCGCACGCAAAATGTTCCGTCGTATTGCTCGTTCCCGCCAACTCGAGAAATTCGTCTCTGAAGGAAAAGTCAATGCTAATGGCAAAATCAACAAGACAGTGAAAGTCTCTGAAGTTGTCAAGAATGCGGATAAGAATATTGTCTTCTCCATGATTGAACTTGACAAAGATGGAACTGAAATGAAACGTTTTTATTACAAGGGATCCAACAAATTAGATGAACCTATTACTAACAAATTCATTGGTTTCAATAAGAAGACTGGAAAGAAAAAGACCAGTGTTCAATACATCCTCCCCTCCATCATGTCCATTTCTAAAGAAGAATATGAAACCAAAATCAAAACTCAATAAATCTTTTCTTTAAGTTCATTTTCATTTTATCAACTTTTGATTGATAAAAAGGGGTATATAAAAGTATTTATTTACGAAGTTTTTGGATCATTTGAGATTTGGTAAGTTTTTTACCATCTTTGGAACAAGTTAATTTGCGTTTCTTCATCTTTGAACGCAGTTCTTGAACAGTGCAATCTGAGAGAGATTTCTTCTTTTTGCCACCAATAAAAACTCTACTCTGTGGACTTTTAAGAAATGTGTCAATTGCATTCATATATAAATCATAGTTATTCAATATATTTTCATTTGTTTCTCCTTGAATACCATATATATCATTAATCCAAATGTTAATTCCATTTTTTGTACAATATCTAACACAAATAATATTATATAGCCGTATGATATCATTATAATGTATAGGTTTTTGTATTATTTTCCCATTACTGTCTCTTATACTTATACGTGTAGTTCCTCTTCTACCCCAATCTAAAGAATAATAATAATTAATAAGGATTTTGAAATCAGTAGATTGTTTTAAATCAGTAATAGGATTTTCAAATATATAAGATGCTACATCTTTAAATGAAATATTTGTTTTTCTATTATAATCAAACTGTAATTTTGATAAAATTTTACTTGAAATAAATGGAGTAATATTAGAAATTTGTTCTATATATGAGAGAGTAAAAGTATCACCATATGATCCTGATCCTGTTTTAAAAGTAACAAATACTTCAGGTTCCTGTTTAAGTGCGCCATCACGTATAACTGATATAAGTCTATCATAAATCTCAACAGAGCGAGCTCCAAATCCAAGGAATTTACTTCTTTTCTCTCTACATGCTTTGTCTTTATTTAAAAAAAATGAAATAAAAGTTAAGGCATTGGTTGAGATACGACGATTACAAACAGTTTCTATTGAAAATAAATCATTTATGATAACATCTGTTTGAGGATTTCTGGTAATACGTCTTAATTGAGTGCAACTAAAAATATATATTTCAGATACCATAACTCTATATATATATTCATTAGATAATTTTTTTATTTTTTTTGTTGGAGTAATAAAAATCTCTAATACCTCATTATAGATTTTTGATAAATTTTAAAAAATTAAGTTTTATATTATCTACGAAGTTTTTGGATCATTTGTGATTTAGTAAGTTTTTTACCATCTTTGGAACAAGGTAATTTCTTCTTCTTCATCTTTGAACGCAGTTCTGAAATAGTGCAATTTGAGAGAGATTTCTTTTTACCACCACTTGTTGTAGTTAGGTAAATTGGTATTTGATTCATTTGACAATAATTTATACAAATTTTATTATATTTATCAAAAAAACTTTTTTGGATTGGTAATGTAAATTCTGTTGATTCACTTTGACGATAAAGAGTAATATATTCTGTTCGTAAAGTTTGAAAGTCAAGATTTTTAGAGATATCGGTAATAGGATGATTTATAAATATATTCAATAAAAGATCATTCAGATCTATATTTTTAAATAATTCAAAAAATAAAAGATCATTCAGATCTATATTTTTTAATAATTCAAAAGAAAGAAAAGGAGTCATAGTTGACAAATAATAGATATGTTCAAAATAAAAATGTAAAGGTTTTGAAAATATTCTACCAGAATGGAATGAAAAAATCGTTTTTAATACTCCTCCATTTTCTGATCTTATATAATGTTGACTAATAATAACTTTTCTTCCTTTGTTTTTCTTTACTTGACAATTTTTGTCTTTAAATAAAAAGAGATTAAAGTTTTGATTTTTGGATCTAAACGTGTTGTAAATACTTGATTTAAAGTTTTTAAATCAAAAAATTCAACAGGATTTGATTGTGATTCATAAAGAAAAAAAGAATTTGTGCAATTCAATTCATATAATCTTGGAACTTTACTTGTCATATCTATATTATATAATTAGAAAAAAAAGACTTTTTAATAAAAAATCTCTAATACATCATTAGAGGTTTGTAGTAATGGTATCAAACCAACTCTCAAGAAAAACGAGTCTTCATGATATCTTAAGAACAAATTATAATGAAATTTTTCAATATTACCAAAAGGGAGTTTATCCACCTACTGAACGTCTTATTGTGATTGGTGATATTCATGGTGATTATAATGCCTTTGTGAGTGTTTTAAAGAAAGCAAAGATAATAAATGATCAAATGGATTATATAGGTGGAAAAGCACATGTAGTTCAAGTGGGTGATATTTTAGATAGGAAAGCAAGAGATGAAGATGGTGAAGATGAAGATAGTGAAGCGAATATTATTTCACTGATTTTAGAATTACAAATAAAATCTTTTCAGAATGGAGGAGGTTTTCATCCAATCTTAGGAAATCATGAATTAATGAATGTGATGGGACAATTAGATTATGCATCACCGATGGGAATAGCACATTATGGTGGATATGCTGGTAGAAAGAATTATTTTAAACCAGGTAGTGTGATGGCACAATATTTTGCTTGTGGATGGAATCCGATTGTGAAGGTGGGTGGATGGTTATTTTGTCATGGAGGAATATCCAAAAAAGTCTCTGAAAAATACAAAATCGATGAAATCAATTCTGTTATGAGAGATTTTTTATATGGAAATGAAGAACATAAAGGAAAACGTTATTTCTCCGAGATGTTTATGGATTCTCAATCTATTCTTTGGAATCGCGATTTTTCAACCGATCATCATCAATCGACTTATCAAAAATTAAATGATGATTTAAATGCAATTTTTAAAAATTATGGAGCAAAACGCATTTGTAATGGACATACTCCACATTTAAGTGGTATTAAACATCGTTTTGGTGGAAGAGTTTTTAATGTGGATGTCGGTATGTCAAGTGCATTTGGTAAAAAGAATTCGAAAGATGAACGTCTTCATTTTATGGAGATCATGAATGATCATCAAAAGATACGAATTTATTAATTCTTTTTATAAAAATAATATCTATCAAAAGATAGAGAATGATACCCTCACGTTGCACCTTTCAAATACCTCGTGGTGAAACCAATCGATATGTGTATGTTTTTAATTATTTCAAAGAACTTCAAGGTTACAAAGTTACACTCAAAGTATTAATGGCCAATCGCGTTAATTATAAAATCGTTTCCACTGTCTTTGTCCCACAAACACGTGTCATGAACTATATTAACACTACCGTTGCTCTTACTTATTAATTTGTATCCTTTTTTCTATGAACTTAAAGAAATCAATTTTCTTTATATTGGATTTATTTTTAACAAATTACGAGTATATAAAGAATTATATTTCTTTATATTGGTTTATATTTGATCAAGTTTTTTTAAAAACTATCTGTTTCATTTTGGCTCCGTGAGGCTAAAGCCTCACTGCGCCGCGCGACGGCAAGACTTTGTCTTTCCATTGGCGGTTTTACCACCGACCCCCAACAGGGGGAGGACCGCGTCTGGGCGAACTCTACCCACGAAGTGGGTATGAGTGAGCCCATTATGTCTGGTTTTCCGCAGGAAAACCATTCCTCTCTCGCGTAGCGAGCAACTAATCATGTTTTTATATTTATTTTCATTTAATCAAATTTAAAGAAATGAATTCTTTAAATTAATTTTCATTTGATTAAATTTCATAAAGAATGATAGAGAGATGGAGACAAAAGAGGAATTACACAGAGGTGTGTCGATGCAGATTATGGATATGGAGCCAAGAAGAGGATCTATGCCATCAAGTCCAATACAACAAGTAGATGTAAGTATATTGGATGAGATGTTGGATGAACAATCCATATTGCCAAAAAAACCGATAAAGAAAGATTCATTTGAAGATTTAATGAAGGAATTTCAGAATTATATACAATTGTATTGTGTATATCCATTTGATGATATTCATTTAGAGTATTTTTTTGAAAAGAAAGAGAATTTATTTGATTTATTGGAGATTATTTATTCAGAGTATATTTTGTTTTTACCAAAATCGTATTTTCAAATCTTCTTTTCAACTACTTTTCATCCTCGAAAGAAATTATTAGAATATTTTCAAAAATATAATGTGACAATCTTTTCAATTGATGAAAAAGCAAAAGTTCAATATATGATCCATATTTATAATCATTTTTTGAAAAATACAAAAGATGAAATTCATAAATGGGTATTAAAACAATTATTTTTAGTGAATCAACATTTACCCGAATTTCAAAATCCAAAATTTCAAAAACTCATTCCTAAAATCTATCAACAACTACGTTGGAAAGAAATTCATTTTCAAGATGCAACGATTGATATGAATGTTTTTTATAAAAAAATACGATTTTCATCACAAGAACTCTTTTTGCGTCTTGAACAATATGCTATTAAAAAGATGGAATATAAATTACGTTCATTTTGTCAAATTGCAGAAGAATTAGGATCAGAAAAAATTTTGATTCAATATGAATTTGGAAATCAAATGGAAAATTCTCTCTATTCTGCAATACAAGGAGTAAATACAAAAATGGGTTTTCAATTGAAAGATAAAAAAGAAACAAATGAAAAATTACAACTTTCATTTGAATATCCAACAAATCATATTCATATTAATTTAAATAAATTCCATTTGATGAATAAAATTCTTTCAGAAAATAAATTTTTAATGAGTCGTGAAGAATTTGATGCAGATGTGGAATTGAAATATTTTATTGATGCACGTTGCACAAATTTTATTCAACGTTATGACACACATTTTTCGATTTCAACTTATAATGAGATTGAACGCAAGATTTTTGTAGAAGCAAAGAATTATGGAATTCATATTGATCAAAATTTATCAAGTCAAAAATCAATTGATTTATCTGTAGTGGTTGAGTTTAGTCCGATGCAAGATCATTTTCATTTGATAGATGGAACAAATATTCATGTATTGAGAGAAGGATTTTTATATATGATGAAAATGATACAAGATCCAGAGAATAAGGATACAAGTAAATATTTAAAAATAGTTCAATTTATAAAATCTCATTTATATGCAATTGAGAATAAATATATTACATTACCATATGAATATCCATTTCAAGAGAATGTATTAAAGATGTATAAACAGATGATTGAACAGAATTTTAAACCAAATGAGTTTGAAGAGTATTTAGAAACGTATTTTCAACAAAATATAGGATGGACAGCTTTTTTGGAATTACGTGACATTTTATTAAAAGGAACAGATACAGGTGTTGATAAGATTCATTTTGTCACTCATCAATATTTAGATATTATTTCAAATAAAAAGAATATTATGGATAATATTGAAATTTATATTCAAAATGAAATTCGTAGTAAAGTCATCTATCCCTTTTTACTGTCACACATCTCCACAAAACAAATGCCCAAAAATATTCTAAAAGATCATTTAAATGATATTTATAATAAAATTAAAGAATTTGTTTTACTCATTTTACGAAAATCATTTTATTATCATGGAGGACTTACAGATAGTCAAGAGATTGATGAAATTCGTGAAGTCATTTTTGATCTCTTCACTTATCATTTTGATACAGAAATGATTCAATTGATAAAATATATTGAAACAGAAGTAATTAAAAAAAGGGGAATGAGTCGAATCTCTTCAGTTTTAAAACAAAAGATCTCAGATATTCTAAATCATATTTTAAATTATCTTTTTGAAAATCTATTCTTTGCTCGTTCTGATAATTCACCTTTAGAATCTTCTACAAATGGAAATGCTACAAATCTTGGTGCATCTATGTCTCCATCTGTCATGTTAGAGACATCAAATGTATCTAATAATACAATTATGGAAAAACAAAAACGATTTTTTGTAAAATTTATGATTCGTTATTATCAAAATCATTATCAACTTGATGAATTACTTACATATTTTCATTTACACAAAAACTCAAATATATCAGAATTAGAAAAGAAGATTTATCAATGGGTCTCTCAAGAATATAGTATTGATCGTCTTTTTAGTAATTATATTTCAAAAAGACTCTTTTATTTATATGAAGATATTGAAGAATTTCATGAAATTTTAAAAAATCATAAACAAACAATTGATGTGATTTTAACATCAAAAAAAGAAGAAATTAAAATTATTTCAAATGAAATAGAAGAACCAAAACAAGAAGTAAATATTTTTCAAGAAGAAAGTGTTTATATAGATCCACCCCTTCCTTTAACTGTCTTTTCAAATTATATCTTCTCTTCACGAAAAGAAAATTCTAAAAAATTGGCTAAATGAATATAAAGAAATCATATGTGAAAAGGTAGAAAAATGAGTCATTGTTTTCAAAGAAGATTTTTAAGAGAGTGTGAAGAACTCTCTCATTATGATGATATATCAATATCATATGATATTACTCCTTTAGAGAATAAAAGATATAAAGTATTAGGTAAAATAATAGCAAAGGTAATCATTCCTTTTCCAGAATATCATTTTGATGTCATATTATATATGAATGAATATTATCCTTTTAAACCTCCAGAAATTGTCATTCGTCAAAAGATCATGGATGGATTTGATACACTTTTATTAAATGAAAATCTCATTCAACATATTTATCAATATTCAGATGATTCAAATGAATTGCATCAAACCATTCAAACTTATATTTGTCAACAAATGGATATGTTATGTTATAATCGTGATGAAAAGACTCCTTTTTTAGAATGGAAATATCATTTTGATAAAGTTTGGTATAATCATTATGTAGCATCGAGTCGTTTAAAAGATATTATTCCATCGATACATCAAATGATGGAATTAGTAAATAAAAAGAAAGCTCATTTGATACCACAAGTATAATTTTTTATAAATATTTTTGAAATAATCGTTGTATTTCAAATTCTAATTCTTCTATATCATCTATAGGAATAGGTCTTCCAAAGATTGTTTGATTCTCTTTTGATTGTGAAAAGAATTTTAATTCTTGTTGAATGAAATCAATATATTGAAAATGGGAAGGTGATTTGTTTGAAATGAATGATTTTGTAAAAATGGGAACAATATATATTTGATTTTTCTTTTCTTTTTCAATTCTCTCTTTCATATCTTTAATAACTGAAATATCTTTTGAATTTTGTAAAATGAGATTTAAAATAGGAAATTCGGGTTGTAAATAGGATTGTTGATCATATTTCCAAAGAGTTGGTGTAATAGGTAAATATAATATTTCATCTTGATTCCATTGTTGAATTTCATTCTCTTCATAAATCAATTCACCTGAATAATATTCACATAGATGTGGAATTGTATTTAAAATATCTTGATAAAAACGTTGAAATAACAAAGGTAATTTTAAAGACAACATAATCATAAAGATAAAAAGATAATGTTTATTTTCAATTTTAAAATATAGAAAGATTCCACAAATAAAGAGAATAATGACAAAACTTAGTAACAAAATACCTTGTGTTACTGTGCTCATCAAATTTGATGATATCCCTTTTTTAGAAGTATTTTTCAAAAAATGATCAAATGAAATTTTTTGAGAATAACCGATTTTGTGAAGATCTTGTCTTTCATGTAATTGATATACATTGTGATGATATTGTTGAATCCATTTTTCTACATAAGATGGTAATGAATATTCTTCAGAAATTTGAAATGAGATGGGAATGGGATTAGGGTTATGTGTATTTAAAAAGAGAAATTCTTGTAAAGTTGAATTTAGAATAGGATTTTTTAATTGTTGATAGACATATTCATATAATGAATGTAAATCATCTAAATATAAAATTTCAAAATGAGAATTCCATTTTTGTTGTTGAATGGAAATAGAAAGATCTTTTAGATATTGTTGAATCATAAATCCATCTTGAGGAATGCCTCTCTCGTTTTCTCCTAAATACACTCCATGATAATAAATATAACGATTCTTTTTACTCTTCATTTTTTGTATAAATGAAGAGACATAGGAGAGATGAATGGAATCAATCGAAACAAAAGAATCAATTCGTTTTTGAAATGAAAAGAGAATTTTCCATTCTTTTTGAAAATTCATTTTTGTCAAATGAGTTTCAGAAGGAAGAATATAAAATATAGAATCCACATTCTCCTGAAGATAACTTTTCATTTTTAAAATTTGATCAAATGGAATAAGATGAAGATGTTGTAGATTCGTTTTGGGTAATTGATAGATATATTCTAATTGAAATTTTTTGATTAAATGACTCCAATATTCATGAATGGATAGAAAGGGATGAGTAGGAAGGATGACGAAGATTTCGAGAGAAGGAAGATGATAGAGAAGATGAGAAATGGTATAGATAGAGAGGTGACATTTTGGTAAATAAAAGAGTAGTTTCATAGATAAAACGTCTATGAAGTGAATAGAAAATAAAAATCGGAGTAGAACTTAGAGAGATGTCGATATCACCAAGTTCAAAAAGAGTGACACATTATCTTCTTTACTTTTTTATATTTTTGATTCTCATTATTTTAATAGGTAAATATGTAAAACAGAAGAATACAGAACATTTTGATTCCTTTTCACCTTATAATCAACCTCAAACAGAAGTTGCCAAAAAAGTAGATCAACGACTTCTTCAATCACATCTTCGTGAATATGAAAAAGTGACACCTTGTGGTGGATATATTGATATGGGACCTCTTCCTCCTAATCCCATTTATTATTATCCTACACTCTCTTTCCATTCCATGTATTCACCCGATGAACTTCGTAAAGATGAACTTTATTCTGATCCTTTTCATGCTAATTCTAAATTACTTGAATATTAATACGTTTTTTTATCTTCTTCTTTGTATAATAAAATATTAGAAATAATATTTTATGAAAAAACATTTAGAAAAATTATCAAAAATAGTAAATGAATGTGAAGAAAAGATTGAAGGGAATTGTTATACTTATGATTTGAAGAATGAACCAGCTCGAGAATTAAAATCAAAACAAGAGAATTTATCTTTATTTTCAAAAAATTGTTCAATGATTCTTGAAATAGGATTTGGTGCAGGACATTCATCTCTTTTTTTTCTTCATCATAATTCATCTGTAAAAGTAGTTTCTATTGATATTGGATTGCATTCTTATTCTTATGCATGTTATGATTATTTAAAAGAGAGTTATGGAGATCGTATTGAAGTTATTTTTATGGATAGTATGAATATTTCATCAAATTCTTATTTACAATCTTTTCAATTTGATGGACTTCATATAGATGGTTCAACACAAAATAAAATGTATATATATGATTTATTAAATTCACTTCATTTAATCAAAAATGGTGCTTTAGTTATTTTTGATGATACACAAAATAAAGAGATAGAATTATTTATGGAAAAATGTAAATCTTCTGTTTTATTTAAAGTTCCAAATTTATCATTTCAAACTACAAAAATGTATAAACATGAAATATTACAATATATCAAACCACGTATCAAAATTGTATCTTTAGCTTTTGGAGATGAATATCGACAAACTTGGAAATATGGTATTGAAAGCAAACATCTCTATTGTCAAAAATGGAATTATCATTTTGTCGATGAAGACCAACATTTAGATAAAGATCGACCTGTTGCATGGTCTAAAATAAAATTAGTAGAAAGAGAGATGAATGAATTTACAGATTTTGTCATTTGGTTAGATGCAGATACTTGGATTATGAATCAACGACATACAATAGAAGAATTTTTATTATGTATGCCAAAAGATAAATGGTTGATGTTGGGTGAAGATGTAAGTAAAAATATTAATTCAGGAGTTTTTTTTATAAAAAATTGTGATGAAAGCAAATTATTTTTAAAAGATGTTTATCAACAAACACAATTTATGAATCATTGCTGGTGGGAACAACAAGCTATTATTCATATATTTTCTAAATATAAAGATTTTGTTCAAAAAATTCCAAGAGAGTATATTCGATTATTTAATGCATATGACAAAATGACAGATACCGAATATTATTATAAAGATGGAGACTTTTTAGTTCATCTTCCTGGAAGAAAAAAACAGATTTTTAAATATAATCATATATCAAAATATCGTAAAATGTATCCTGAAAATCAAACTTGGTCCTTACTTACATCTTATTTATCATCTTCTTCATAAATCATCTTTTTATTTTTCATTTTATTAAATGTATAAATATTTGATCAAATGGTTTTGAATATAAAGGTTAAATGAAAAGATTTTATATATAAGTCTAAAAAATGAGTGAATTTTTAACGATCTTTCAAAAGGATGTAATGACGGCAGGAGAGATACCGGAAGAGGATGTGGCAATGCATTTTCCATATGAATTGGATCCTTTTCAGAAGGAGGGTATATATCGTATTTATAAGAGTGAAAATGTATTTATTACGGCACATACGGGATCGGGAAAGACGGTTTTGGCGTTATATGCGATTGCTGAGATGTTTCGTTTGGGAAAGAAGGTGATTTATACAAGTCCTACGAAGAGTTTGTCAAATCAGAAGTATGCAGAATTTATCAATACTTTTGGTGGTAAGGAGATGATTGGAATCCTAACAGGAGATATTAAAATGAATCCTGATGCACCTTGTTTGATTATGACGACAGAGATTTTGCGAAATGTGTTATATCGTGACACATTGATGAAAGATGGGAAAGAAGTTTCTACTTCATCACTTACTTCACTCCGAGTAGAAGAGATTGGAGCAGTGATTTTTGATGAAGTGCATTATGTGAATGATCCGGAGAGAGGTAAGGTATGGGAGGAGGTCTTTGTGATGTTACCACGGGAAGTTGTGTTAGTGTTACTCTCAGCAACGATAGATCGTCCTCAAGATTTTGCGAGTTGGTTGGGAGATTTGAAACAGAAACCAATTCATTTGATTCCGACGAGTCATCGAGTAGTTCCATTGAGACATTATTTTTGGGAACCAGAGAGGGATGAGATGATTAAGTTGTTGATGGAAGATGGTGAATTCAAGAATTATGATCGAGTCAAATCGGGATATAAGAGACATGATATAGGTCGATTGATGACACCAATGATCAAGAAGTTGCAAAGTGAGAATATGTTGCCAACGTTGTTTTTTAATTTTTCGAGAAAGAAGTGTGAGAAGTTGTGTAAGAGTGTTCAGGGAATTTCATTATTGGATCATTTAGAAGAGGCAGAAGTGAGAAAGATATTTGATCATTATATGCATCCTTATCGGGAGATTTATGAGAAAGTTCCACAATATTATGAGATTTATGATTTGATGAGAAGAGGAATTGCATATCATCATAGTGGTTTGATTCCTATTCTAAAAGAGATTGTAGAGATTATGTTTGGAAAGGGATTGGTGAAAGTATTATTTGCAACGGAAACATTTGCAGTGGGTGTGAATATGCCAACGAAAACAGTTGTATTTGGTGAATTGGAAAAGTTTGATGAGAAGGGAAGAAGATATTTGAGAACAGATGAGTATTTGCAGATGAGTGGAAGAGCAGGACGTCGTGGTTTGGACAAAGTGGGAACAGTGATTTTGATTCCTACCATGGATTGGCCAGATCAGAATCAATTGAGAAGTATGATGACAGGAAAGAGTCCAACGATCATTTCGAAGTTTATTCCAACTTATCAGTTTTTACTGAAGACTTTACAGACAGAGGTGAATTCAGATGAATTTTTGGGAAAAACATATCGAAGTTTGATGGATAAGAAGTCAAATGAAGGACTTGTGAAAGAGATGGATATGTTATCGGAAGAGTTGAGTCAAATGAAGATTACGGAACAATTTATGATGGAATATGAGAAGTATGAGAGGAATGAGAAGAGATTGGCGGACAGATTCTTTGTGTTGAAAGGGAAGGATCGGAAGAAGGTGGAAGATGAACAGAAAGTATTTAAAATGAAGAATCCGGATTTTGAGAAGAATTTGAAAGATGCAGAGAAGGCACAGAAGATGAGAGAAAATTTGAAGAAGATGAGGAGTGATTATGAATACTTTCAGACAATGTTGAAACAAACAGGTGATAAGATGATGATACTTTTACAAGATTTTGGTTATGTGACAGAATCAGGAAAATTGACAGAGAAGGGAGTGACAGCAACCGCAATTGGTGAAGCGGATGAGATGATGATGACAGAGATGATACATGAGAAGATGTTAGAAGAAATGAGTTTGGAAGAGATGGTGACTTCACTTGCTATTTTTGTGGATGAGATTGATAAATCATCAGAAGAGAAGTATATTCAGGATTTGGAGATTCCATCATCAGTGAAATCAGTATATCAACGAATGAAAGGAATAGCAGAGGATTTTGCTCAAAAAGAATCATCTATAGGAATACAGATTCATGATGATGATTATTATGAGAAGACATTGAATATGGATATGTTGGAACCAATCTGGATCTGGGTGAATGGAGGAACGATACAAGAATTGTTTCAACATACCGAATTACATGCAGGCAATTTTGTGAGAGGCGTGTTGCGATTGAATCAATTATGTGATACTTTTGTAAAGATTATGATGCAAATGGGTAAATTAGAGATGGTGAAGAAGATGGAGGGATATCAAGAACGTCTTGTGAAAGACTTCACACAAGTCATTTCACTTTATGTGAAATAAATTCATTTACTTTTTTTTTAATAAAATTTCAAGTATATAAAGAATCCTGATTTCTTTATATTGATGTTTTTTAATAAAATTCCAAGTATATAAAGAATACTGATTTCTTTATATTGATGTTTTTAATAAAATTCTAAGTATATAAAGAATCCTGATTTCTTTATATTGGATTTCATTTGACAAAGTTTTTTTAAAACTGTCTGTTTCATTTTTGGCTACGTGAGGCTAAAGCCTCACTGCGCCGCGCGACCCCCCCACAGGGGGGAGGGTCGCGTTTGGGCGAACGCAGTGAGCCCATTTTGTCTGGTTTTCCGCAGGAAAACCATTCCTCTCTCGCGTAGCGAGCAACCAAACAATTTTTCATTTAGTCAAATTTATAAATAAGTGTGATAAATGGAAGAATCGGAAAGGAATGGTTGTATTTCTTTTTCAGAGAAAGAATTCAAAAAATAAGTATGTAATCGTTTTTCTAAAATCAAATGATAAAGATAATGTCGAAATAGATTTTGATGTATCCATTTTTTTGAGGATGCTATATTTTGAAAATGAATTTCATTTTTTTCAAAAAAAGATTTTAAATCAATTGAAGTATAAATTTGAACAAGATCTTCTAAATCCATTTTACCCATTTTGGATTCAATGATTTTCTTTTCAATCAAATTATAATCCTCTAATTCCATATTTACACCTTCTTTTATCTTTCCATAAATCGTTCTATTCTTTTCAAAAGAATTCACTACTTCATCTATTTTTTTTTTAAGTTGTTTTCCATTTTGCCAAATCACAATATTTTGATAAGAAGAAGAGAGGAGGAAGAGAGAGGTGAGAAGAGGATGTTGTGTGTGAGGAAAGAAATCTTCTAAAATAAGAATTCTATAATTTGTAAAAATGGAAATCTTAGAATAATTAGATTCATAATCTTGATAAGTCTTGAATCCAAATACACACTTCTCTTCTTTTATCTCTTTTGGAATTTCCATTTGATCAAATAGAGGAATAAAATAGATAGAATTCATTCTATGTATTATCAATGAAAAAAAGAAAAATTTACTTACGAGATGTCGAACGTTTGCGACGAGTTGTTTTCTTTTTGGTTGAGCGACGTTTTTTACCTAAACCATGTTGCATTTGTGCATCTTGAAAACCTCTTATATAAGCTTGACGCACCATTTCATTGCATTGTTCATTCATGATTCCAATTAAATCAGCTGGAATAGGGGGAATAGGAATATTAATAGATGCATTACCTTCATTACTCATCATAGAATGATTAGATTGTAACATAGAATTTGTTAAAACTCTACCTACAGCTTGCTGACGTCCTCTATTATTTATTCTGGTTGCACTTTGATTTAAACTACCTAATGATCCCATAGAAGGATTATAAGTCATACTACTTCCTATGCTACTTTGTGATTGACTACCATAAAATCCTTGATTTCCTAATGACCCATAACTACTCATTTCTTTATATAATTAAATCATATATTTTTATAAAATGAAATTCAATATAAAGAAAAGGAAATAAAAAGGGATAGGAGTAAAAAAAGAAATATTCCGATGAGTCGCTGTATAGGTATTACCAAAACAGGAAAGAAATGCAGAGCGCCAGTAAAAGAAGATCGTGAGTGTAAATATTATTGTTGTAAAGCACATGAACCGTTTAATATGGATATTTTTCAGATGGGATGTTTTATTTGTGGAGAGAGTGAATTTAAGAAGGGAATTGAATTGGAACATTTAAAGTGTGGGCATGTTTTGCATAAATCTTGTTATACAGAATGGTTTATTGAACATTCAACATATCAATCGAAGGTATGTATGATTTGTCGAAATGAAGTATATTCAAAATCGGTTGAAGAAGAGGAAGTGAAAGAATATAAGAAGAATAAGAAGGGAGTAAAGAAGAAGGTGATCAAGGATGATGCGAGACATATTTTGAATGTGATTCAATCAATCGAAAAAAAGAAAGATACAGAAGTCAATCTTGATTTTCCGTTAAAATCAATATAAAAAAATAGTATAAAAAAAGAGAAGAAATGAGTCAAATGGAATATCAAGAGAGACCTCTGAAGAATAAGTGGGTATTATGGTTTCACAGAGTAGATGAGGATAAATGGACAGAAGATACTTATAAGAAGGTTTATGAAATTGAGACATATGAAGATGTGATGTTTATTTTCCGAGAGATTCCGAATATAACATCAGGAATGTTTTTTATTATGAAGAAGGGAATCTTCCCAACATTCGAAGATCCTCAAAACCAAAATGGAGGATATTGGTCTCTTCGTATTACAAAGAAGGATTCATTTGACACATGGCAGAAGTTACTTTATTATCTGTGTGTAGATCGATTGACAAAGGATGAGCGTTTGGCAGATATGATTAATGGAATCACAATTTCACCAAAGATTAATAATTGTATTTTTAAGATATGGAATCGTGATTACAAAGGTATGAAGATGGATAGTCTGAGAGCGGATATAGAAAATGTGAATCTGGAGGATACTTTTTATCTGCGTCATGATCCTTCTTAGAGAAGATCTATTAATTTCTGAATTTCATGTGATGAACCTAATACAATGGATGTTTTTTGGTGAATATGAATGGGGATAAGATCAAGGATCTTTGTAGATGAAGTGCCAACGATAGCTTCACCACCTGCTTCTTCGACAATATAAGCCATAGGAAAACATTCATAAAGGATGCGTAATTTACCATTTTTGTTTTTAGTGTCACTTGGATATAAAAAATTGCCTCCATAAAGAAGAGTTCGATGAACATCGGCAACCATAGAACCAATATATCTTTGAGTATAAGATGTATTTGGGAAATTGTAGAGGGAGATGTATTGTTGAATAACAGGAGGCCAAAGATGAGAATTGGCTTGATTAATGGAATATATTTTTTTACTTTTATCTGTTGAAGGGAATTTCACTTCACCAATGCAAATAAATTCACCAATAGAGTGATCTAAGACAAAACGATGCACACCTTTACCTTTTTCAAAGGCAATCACCATTTCTGTAGAAGGTCCATATAAGACATATCCAGCACATAGAATATCTCTTCCATTTTTAAAGATTTCATTTTGATAAAGTGAAATGGAGAAGATCGTTCCAATGCAACAATTGCAATCAATATTGGATGATCCATCGAGAGGATCAAAACAAACCATATAATCACCTTTAAATTCTTGAGGAACTTGAATGGGTTCATCATTCTCTTCAGAGAGAAGAATAGCACAAGATTTGGAATGAATAAGATGATCGATCATCACTTCATTAGAAATGACATCTAATTTCTTTTGGATATCTCCAGATGAATTACTTGATTCTGTTTGATGAATTCCGTGGAGTCCAACAATTCCAGCTTTGCTAATTTCGCGTTGAATGACTTTACAAGAGATTTGAATGGCATGAAGAAGATGGATGAGAGAGGGAGAATGTTGAAGAACGGTTCTGAGGAAAGTGTTGGATTGGATATTTTCACTCATTTTCTATGTTTAAAATGGAATTGGATTTTATAAAATGAACGTAAATGAATAAAAAAGGGAAACGTAAAGAGAAATTAAAAACTGAAGAAATTCATTTCAAAAAATGGATTTTAATGATTATATTATAAAACTCAGATCCAACATGAGTGCTCAAAGCCTTACTACTCCCCGTGAGGGGTATGATTGGGAAGAGTGTCTTTACACGGGAGAAATGATTCCTGTAAGACGCCTTAATCCTATTGAGGATGGTATTCGCCAAGCTGAAATTCAGCTTAATCGATTTAAACGGATTTCTGGATGGGTTGCTGTTGATCATACAACATGGAATAGAACCAATTTTGAAGGTCTAAAATATTGGGGTTTTATTCCTCAATTGTCTTCTAACAAGCCAAGAGCATTTGAATTCCATTCTATGGATCATTCATTTGCCTTTGTAAAGAATATTGAGAAAAATCCATTCCCATTGCTTGATATCGTTCTTCGTAAGATGGTAAGTGTGTCAGGTTTAATGACCATCCGCACCATCGAGGAATTGCACAATTTTGTCCGCGATTACCAAAACCCCCATTGGGTTCCTCGCACACCTGAAGAGATGGTTGTGCATCCAGGTATTTGTTTATGTGCTCCTTGCAAAGAGGAGACTTACGAGACATTTCCCGATCTTTACAAGGTCATTGCCATTCAGTGGAATCGTATTCAAGAGGCCGGTCACTTTGGCTGGATGATTGATCCTTCCCTGCATGAAGAGGCCATGAAGTATTCGTGGTATCAACGGATAGGTGAGCCCATGACGTTTGTTTGGGATATTCGTGCTTTCCCGAATCCGAGTGAGGATTTGGAGCGGATCACCTTCAGTTAAATGAACGTGGAACCTTTTATAATAGAACGTAAATTCAAAAAAAAATGAATCAAAAAGAGTAAAAGAAGCTTATTTGGATAGTAATAAAAAAAACAAAACATGGAACTTGTAAACCCATTATTGAACCCGAGACATCCCTATTACATCCAACGAGAAGTTGTGGGTCGATTTATAGTATCTCAATTTATTGGAATTAATTATCGAAAGATAGTTTCGGATGAAGGTGAATTGAGTTTAAAGATCTGGTTTAATCACTGGCATATGACAGGTATTATCTTTACATTTAAAGATGCGATAGATTCTGTTTTTGAGACGGGATTACCAGATTTATTTGATATGGACAAAGAATTATGTCATAAAGACATGAATTTAAAGACTCGCCTTGAATTGATTAAGTCTTATATTTGTGCATGTAATGAATTGATAGAACGTTATGGTCTCTTATGTGTATATGCATCGAGATTGGAACAGAAATTTAGAGGAACTGGTATTAAATGCAAACCGACTTATGATTTGACGGGAATGATAGCATGCTACATTTTGTATATTGAGATTCCAAAGATAGGAGTCTGTTCATTTGATGTAGCAAATCGATTTATGCTATTTTCGATGGAACCACATATTCCAAGGAGCGTCTTTGGAATTTATTGCAAACCGGGTGATGAAGATAAATGGAATAAGGTTCGTAATTCGAAAGTTCCGAATTTGTATTATACCATTATTGCTGATTTCCAACTTCAAACAAAAGAAGATATTTATGAAATCATTGAAAATGCAATAGGTTGTGCGATTCAACACTCTTAGCTCCCCAACGGTGAGCAGAGTGATAATGGTTTTCCGCATCGTGGAAAACAAATTCAACATATGGAAAGAGAATCATAAAGATACTTTTTCTCAAATTATAAAATAAAAATTTAAGGACAAGGAGGACCACTATAGATGACGGGATATACATTATATTTAAGGAATTCATTTACTTGATTGCTAATATCATAAAAGATTTTAGCCAATGCATTATTAATTTCATTTTGAGTTAATTCAATTTTTACCAAAGAGAATCCAGGAATGACTTCTAAAGTGACATCATAACTTGTATATTTAAGTTGAACTTGATCAAATTGGAAATTATACATATAAAAGACAGAAGGTAAAGAGCAGTTTGAATGATAAATAGGAGGTTTTAATACCCATTCTGGACCAGATGGAGCAAAGAGAGATAAATCAAAACTGACAATTCCAGTAAGAGTAGATCCAAAAAGAGTCATTTTACCTGCAGTGGCAAAATCACGTTGATTTTGACTTGTATTCGAAGGCCAAGTAATCTGTTTGCTATTGGATGTTCCTAAACCAGCTATAACACCACAAGCACCAAAGAGATGAGTAGGTTGGCAAGGACCTTCACTGGAATTTGGATTGGCTTGGAAAGATCCACCTGAACGAGTCTCGTTCGTTTGAACTTGAGGTAAGAAGGCAGAGATAGTTCCTTGTGCATAAAGATTAACTTCAAAATCACTGCCGAGATCATAAGATCCTTCAAAGGAACGTTTAAATTTACCCGATGTATATCCTGATCCAGTAGGAATAAAAAAAGAGGTATTAATTTGGAATTTCATGAGATTTTCAATACCAGTAACGAAACCTACATAATCTAAAAAGAATCCAGCAGTAGTAGGATTTCCAAGATTATTTTTGAAAGAGAGGAATGGATCACAAGGTTGTCCAGATCCATCCAAGAAACTTAATTGATTTAACTTACCATTCGGACAACCTGTTAAAATAACTGTTTCACCAGCATTTAAAATCAATTCATTTATAATAGCGGCAACATTTTGAGAATTCACTGTAGGCATCCTTTTCTAAAAGTAAAGAATATATTTTTTTCATTTTCGCAAATTTATTCTCTCTTTACAATAGAGATTTGAAATGGCACAACCTACTTATTTTGAAAGTAAAATTATGTCAAATGGTGAAATCATTCTTACAAATACAACTAAAGTTTTTCAAATGACATCTCGTGACAAAACATGGGTAGGTGATCTTACTGTCTTTCCTTTGAAAAAGATTTTTATTGATTATCGTGTTCAATTCCAAAGTGATGGTTCTATCTCTCTTGTTCTTGAAGCAAATGCAGGTGATAATAATTTTAAAATTCCTATTGCTGGTATTAATTGGTGGTTAATTGAAACTTCCGATATATCTTTAGCTCCATCTGATGTTGTGACTGACGAAACTCCTTATTTTTTTCTCTCTGGAAATAAATTAGCTTTTGTTAGCAATCCTACTATTCCTACGATCGATGGATTAGGTTCTTGGATTCTCACTTTAAACAATGTAGATCCTTCCAGCACAGATACAGATCTATGGATTTCGAATCAAGGTCTTGCACTCTTTGACATGAAATATTATTTTATCAATCCTTCTCAAACCATTCAATATTTTGATTCCATTGATAACCAATTCTTGATTAATGATCCTACTGCCCATTTAGTGGGTCAATCTACTTTTACTTTTGAACCCATTCGTCAAATTTATACTCGTTTTAATATGTTGTTAGGAGCTTCACCTCCTTGGGCACTCTCTTCACCTTCTGCATCTATACAAACATTTGGTTTAAATCCAAATCATATCGAATTAGTCAATCAACAAAATCAAGATTTGATGAAACGTGGCATGATTCCAAATACAAATCTCTCCTCAGAAATTGATCAAGCTCTTCAATCGAATCAACCCATGACTTTTGAACAACTCCAACGCAATGTTCTTATGAATCCCGAATTCGTTACAAAAAAACCTTGTAAAAATTGTAAATAAACGCACTACTTAAAGAAATAATTTCATTTTAACAAATCAATATTTTGTTAAAATAAGATGGATAAAGAAGAATTAGGGAAGAGTGAATTTCTTAGAACTAAGACGATATATGGTATAAGGAATATCAATAATCATAGCTCCAAAGAATTGAATAAATAGATATTGGAATTGACGAGTAAACAGAATGAAGAATTCAATAATTCCCAATGTGAAATAGATTAAAGGTTCAAACATACAGATAAAATAAGTCCATTTTTTACTATAATCGATTTTGTTGATGGCTCGATTCCATGCATAAGAATGTATAAAATCTCTCATGACAGTTTGATAATAGGTTCTCATAATACTTAACATAAAACAGATGAAATATAATAAGATGACTTTATGCCAAGAATCTATTTTCATATGCATAAAAGTTGCTTGTTTTTCAGGATCTTTTCCAGGTCCAATAACAAAGAAATTATCAAAAGATCCTTCTTTATCTAAAAAAACCATGACAACAATCAAAAAAATGACAAAGATAAATAATGCAATTCTTGGTTCAAAAAAGAAATTATAGAGACGATTTACTCCTTGTTTCATGATCTACATATAATCTATATATTTTTAATCATAATGATGAAACATTTTTTTTAACAATTCTTGTATTGTCTCTTTAATCACTTCTTTTCTACGATTTTCAAAACCAATTTGATCATATATTTGAAATATCTTTTCACGATCCGATTGTGCTTGATGTATATATTTTGTATATTCATTCGGTATCATAATCATTTTAGAATCTAAACAATAAGTCTTTTCCATATAATGAATTAATACAAAAGTTACCTCCATATAATCATCATTATATTTGATTAATCCTGTTTGTATTCCAACTACCCAATCATCTGGTTTCTTTATATTCTTTTGATTTTGTAAAAATTGTTGAATTCTTGAATAAGCTTGATATTCGATTTCTTCTTCGAAACATTGAAAAGAAGGAGTGTGTAAAGATACCATTTTTACTTGATGAATTGAATTTGAATATTTTTTTTCAAAGAATTCTTTTAATGCATCTCTCTTATACTCATTGTCTGTAATCACATACACATTCATCTTTCTCTCTCTTTTATTTTCAAAAAAAAATGGCTAAATGAATTCAATTTAAAGAAAAAGTATCATTTTAAATTAAGAGTAAAATATTTGATAAAATGGAAAGTCATATAGAAACGAAGACGCCAACTCCTACATCTGCATCGACACATCATCATACGCACACTGCAACAGAAACTCCTACTTCAACACCTATTCATCACACCCATATTCCAACTCCAATTGAGACACACAAACCGACAAAACGCAAAACACGAAAAACACAAGAACCAACCACTCAACCTCGTAAAACAACTCGTCCTACATCGCGTAAAACAACAAATCAACTTAGAGGTAGTCTAACAGATGAACCTGATTCATCCCCTGTTCCCTCAATGAGTCAAGAAGATCCTGTTCCTTCAGAGGCACCTGAAACAATGGTGAAAGATGAACCTGTTCCTTCAGAGGCACCTGAAACAATAGTGAAAGATGAACCTGTTCCTTCAGAGGCACCTGAAACAATGGTGAAAGATGAACCTGTTCCTTCAGAAGCACCTGAAACAATGGTGAAAGATGAACCTGTTCCTTCAGAGGCACCTGAAACAATGGTGAAAGATGAACCTGTTCCTTCAGAAGCACCTGAAACAATGGTGAAAGATGAACCTGATGGGACACCTGCTCCATCTCTTGGAGATGAACCTTTTCCTTCAGAAGCACCTGAAATAATTTTTGGGGATGAGCCTGATGCATCACCAGCTCCATCACTTGGAATGATAGGAGATGAACCAATTCCAGTTCCTCCAGTTCCAGTGAATGAAACATGGATTTCGAGACCTATGATTATGGCAGAATCCGTATCTTCCACAAGCAGTGCAATGACGACATATCAAGGATCACATTTTTCATCACTCTATTGGTTTGGATCAGTTTTGGTGCTGGGAGGTGTCTTTGTCGGCTTCCTTTACAGAAAGCGATTTGCTTACACACCGATTCCATCGATAAGTCGTGTTCAATTTCAATCTTTTCAATATTGAAATATGGTAATATAAAGAAGGATTAAATGGTATTTTGGTATTCTTTAAGTTTATCATAATTGATTTTGGAAGAAGGTTTTTTGAGAATCTTGGTCTCTTCAAGATCATCTTCATCTCTCATGATTCTTTTTACTTTGCGAGGAATATAATTTTCTTTTTCTTTTTCTAAATAATATTTATCCATTTTCCAATAAATAGCGCGATGAATATGCATATTACGACATTTCATAGGACAACCGAAACAAGGACAACTCATATTGTTATTCAACTTTCTATCTATTTCTTTAAAATCTTTTTTCTATGCCAAAAATAGAAAAAATGGAAAAAATAAAATCTTGTTTTGGTTGGTTTCAAAATAAATTAAAAGATCAAGATTTTATGCAAAGATCAAATGTGGTCGTCACTGTTTCTCTCGAAATGTATCGTTGTATGGTGAGTTCATTTTTAATCTTATTTGTTCCTCAAAAATGTGGTGATCATGTTTGCACGATGAGTGAGAATATGATTGGAGATGATCCTTTATATAAAAGTGGTTTAGTATTGAATTTTGTAACAATGGGGTCGATGTTAGCAATGTATGGTTTTGAAATGTATCGTGAAAATAAATTAATTGATTATATGGATGTAAATCCGAATAAACCAAATTCCAATGATGAAGTGAAAGAAGCAATGACAGAAATGTCAGATAAACGCAAAAATCTCATTTTATCACTTGACAAAAATTATCAACGCTCTTCTTACACATCCATGATCTGTTTTACTGCAAATACCATTTTAAGTGGATTTGTTGTTTATAAATACTATTTAGACAATCAAACAACCATGACTTATATAACAAATACTCTTTTTATGGTTTCTAAATTAGCAGATGTTTATACCACTGTTTCTACACCCGATTATGTTTTCTATTCTGCTTATCTAAAAGGTAAAATACAATATAATGATGCAGATGCTGATAAATCACCTTCTCCTATTAAAAAAGAAATTGAAATCATTCCCATCACTGCCGATTCTGTATCTGTCCAACTCAAAGAAGAGTCTGTTTAATTTTTTATAAAATCAATTCAAAGAACTATTTTCTTTAAATACCCAAAATTTGAACAAATGAAACCAATATAAAGAACTATTTTCTTTAAATACCCTATAATTTGATTAAATGAAACCAATATAAAGAATCTAAACTTTCGCGATTTTTCTGCAATAACAATCACTATATCATGATTTACAAAAAGTGGTTAAATGGAAAAATAAGAATTTTTTGTGAAAAGTAAAATAGTAAATTATAAATTGCATCAGGTATTCGGCGAACAAACCTCTTTTCGTAATCAAGTTAGCAACAAATGAGTTTTTATGAAAAAGTTTATGCAAATCATTTTTTTAACTTTCTGCATAAATATTATTATAAAACAAGTCGTTGCCAACAATCACGAAACAATTTTATAAAATGAAACTAACAAATATAAATTTTATAAAAAAGATTGGATATAAAGAATGGAATAAAAGGAAGAGATAGAAGATGAAAAAGGATCCTTTTGATTTATCTAAGTTGTTAGATTCACTAAATGAAAGTGAATATAAAGAGAAGTTAAAAAAAGATATGTTAAAATTGGAAGAGAGGAGTATAGAATTGATTCGTGTTGAAAGGGGTTTATTTCCAAAAATTCAAAAAGATTTTATTGTGAAAAATGGATTTACAAAGATGGATTATGGTATATTGAAATTAAAAATGCATATGTATCATGAGGAGAAGAAAGATTTCCGTATGAAATATCAAAAAGTAAATACATTTTTATCAACATCTGATCATTCAAAAGAACAATTTTATTTGATGGATATGTATGTCAGAAAGATGGGAAGAAATTTACAAAAGATGAAAGATTTTCATGAATGGGTTGAAGAAATGATAGAAACGAAAAAGATGGAGAGAGAGATGAAAAAACTGTCTATGAAAAAAGAGTCATTCTATATATCATCACCTGAGAATGATTAAAGAATCACAACATTATCTTTACGAAAATCGAAACGATCACCATTTTTAAAATGTATTTTTTGAGTATCATATTTCATTTTTTGAAATGAAATAAATGTTTTTTTTTTATCATCAGGATTCATGATGAATGTAGTTGGATATGGAAAATGATTTTGCATTCTCCAATTATATTTTTCAATAATCGGTTTATCTTCTAAATCTACTTTCATCTTTTGTTGATGATTTAGTTCAACTAATAAATATTCTTCATTTACATAATAATATAAATTTGTAATCAAATGATGATTTAAACACCATTTTTTTTGAAATAATAATGTTGCTTCATATGCTAATTCTTTAGATCCAATATCTTTATGATAAAACAATTCTTTAATCTTCATATCTTTCGATATATATTCAAAATTATAACGATTTTGAAAAGATCGAATATGTCCAACATATTTTTTAGGATTTTGTGGTAACATAACTACCATTTTATCTTTTTTCATTTCATCTGTATTTGTTTCTATCTCCATACTCTCCTATTCTTTTATTTTATTCTTTTTTTTTAAACCAAATTTTCTATCTTTTCATAAAAGATAGAATGAATTTTAACAAAAATATTTAATTAATTTCCATCTTCGGAGCCAGAGCAAGAGTCAGATTTCCAAGAGAACCAACTGCAAATTTAATCACCAGTGGATAATTATTCTTCATGTAAAGCTCAATGGATGAACAGAGACTTGTGCATTTTGCAAAGAGTTGGAGATGTTTTAGATTATAATATCCTTGAATCACTTTGTCCTTGTCACCTTGCAGTTTGAAAGTGAGACCATTATCAAACTCTCCAAGAACTGTCTCTTGATCCGCAAATTCACCAAAACCACCCAGAATCAACTGATTTCCAACACTCTTGATCTCAATCACATCCGTAAGTGCTGCCATGTCTCGGCAAATCTTATTAAACTCATCGGAAGGCATCGTGAGAATCGACTCAAACTTCGTAGAAGGTGCTTTGAAATTTACAATATCCAGATCAATCAACTTGAATTTAATTGTTGATTTGCGATTCTTCTCACCATTGACAATCGCAATACCCAGTGTGTTTTGATCAGCCTCTTCCATAAAGAATGTCAGAGTATCATTAATCGTGAGTGTTTTAATAATTTTGAAAAGATTAATCATATTGAGACCAATAAAGATCTTATTTTTACAATGATAATATTCGAAATTGGTTGCTTCCAGTTTCAGATGCACAAGAATCGTTTGTGTAGAATCCATTGTGATAATTTTCATTCCCTCCTCATTAAATTCAATATTGACATCTGCAAGAATCTCCTTGAGAGACTCGATAAGAGTCTTGAAAGGATTCACTTGAATCGTCTTTACCTCCAGAATCAGATTTGACATCGCCTTTGTATATAAATCAAACGCAGATTTTCTTTATATTCATTTGACGAAATATTTTATTTCTTTTTTTCTTATCTAAAAAAAGAAAAATTTAAAAAATAGAAAAATAGAAAAATAGAAAATATTAAAATAACAGAATCTAAGACTTCATAGGCTTCTTCTTCTTCGTCTTTAGCTTCTTCTCCTCTTCTTGAATATACTTTTCCATTTCATCAAAATCAATATCATCATTTGGTTTCTCCATATAATCCATCACAGAGAGCTTCATAATACTCTTAAAATATTGTTTAACTAATCCCATAAAGAAACGATATGCCAAACGGATTTGATGCATCGATCTGGCTCCTGTAATAATCGTCTCACCACTCTTAAAAACTGAAATTGTCACCTTCTTGCATTCCCCCAATTTGATTCCCTTTCCCTTTCCCTTACATCTCTCCTCTCCACATCTACAAATTCCATCTTGTTCCTTACCCTTTTCTTGATTCCAGAAATATCCAATAATCAATCCACGATACTTCTCTGGATTAAACTTTGTATACACATTCGGATAATCTCTCTGAATCCCATTGAGCAAAGCATTCAAATCTACCTTGAAATTCAAACAAAAACCACTATTAATCATCGTCACCTCATAATTCTCAATCTGTAAAGCCTCTATCTCTTCCGATGACATATCTATGAAAATAGAAGGTTCCTTCTTCATCTCCTCCAAAAAGACTTCACATGCTCTGAGTCCATCATCTTCCTCCTTCGATCCTGTCAAAGTAATTCTACCATTATTAAAAAACTTAATATTAATACACTTTGAATGCTTACTCGGCTTCACTATCACAGAACAACTATTATAAAAATGCTCACCATCCTTCTTCTCCTTCTGTCTTCCTTGCTTCTCCTGAATCCTCTTCTCCGATTCTACCAACTTATCCAATACTGCATAACAATCTTCCTTCACATATGGATTCACCAACTCCTCGTGAAACTTAATATAAGGACGCTTATGCTTTGTAATAAAAGCCTCATCATAACGAATGATCCATTCATCCGCTGTCAGTCCTTGAATTGGATACTTCTTCTTTCCATCAAAATATGAATCCAATATCTTCTTTGAAAAATGAGACACCAATTTACCCAAATGAATTTTTAATGGCTTCTCACTCATCCTACACATTGCTGATTGAGTCGACACTTCAATTTCAGTAGGCTCTGGAATATCATCCTCCGTCATTGAATCCATCTTCTTTACAACCTTCATAATGATTTCATCCTCCTCCTGACGAATTCCTTGATTCTTGATACTCTCAAGATTGGCAAAAAATGCCTTCTCCAATTCACTTTCATCAAAATGGGACATGTTTCTTTATATACTCTTGATTTCAATTCTTTTTATTTCTTTAAGTAGTGCGTTTTTTAACAAATTCCAGAGATTTCATTTTTTCTTTCATTTGGTGAAAATTGATAAAAAAAGATAAAAAGAGAAGATAGAGAGAGTAAAATGAAAAAGTGGATTTGTTTGATTTTGATTCTTTCGATTTTATGGATTTTAGATTCTTATTTGGCTAAATGGAATATGGAAGGTTTTGAAGTATCAGGACAAGTAAAACCTGTCTTGTTATTCATGTATGGAAGTAAAGAGGAAAAGGATCAAAAAGATTTGCGAAAAATATTTAAAGATGATTATAAGGAATATCAAGGTTATATTGATGTTCAAGAGTGGGATGTAAAAAAGGCGAATGATTCAATAGATATGAAATGGAATGAAAAAGTGGATTATGAGATTCGTTATTATCCAAATGGATTGATGAATAAAACAGATTATACAGTGTATAATGGAAAATTTGGAACAGATTTAAATGAATATGTGAAGAATTTGGAAACAAAACAAGAAGATATTGTGGAAGGATCAGGTGGTGGTGTAGATGCCATTACATCAGCTGGGAAAGATCAAAAAGGAAAGAATGAAGATGATAATGAAGATTAAGAGAGATATCTGCACTTGGCTCTTGCTTCACCCGGTTCACAATCATAAGAATCAATTTCATAAGCTTGTAAAGAAACACCTGATAATTCGATCTTATCACATTCATTCTGAAATGTATTTTTCATATCAGAATTCATAGAGACACATTTGGTGAAATAATTTGGACTTAAAGAAACCGAAGTGAGTGGTATGTTGGCAGGCCATAATTTAGGAGAATTGGCAAAATGGTTTTGAGAACAGATTGCATTTCCATAGTTGGGATTGGGTAGATTGGAAGTTGGATCATAACAATTTCCATCTTCACCATAAAGTATTTGATAAGATCCGAATTGATCATTTTTATTTTGCATGGCACACATTTCATTAAAATCTGTGTCACGAGGAACACAACCTGACATATTGAGTTGTGTAGAATTGGGTTTTGTGGAAACATAGATTTGATAATCTTTTGGTGAATATTTTCCTAATTTCGTAATATCATTATTTTGAGATTTATAATACTTGCGACATAATAAAGATCCTTGATTACCAGTTGTTTGCACTTTATAAAATCCATATCGGCTATCTTTGACATAACATTGACATTGTTCATCCAGTGTTAAATCTTTTTGATTACAATAGATAGTTGGTTTATGCATTTGATCAAATGACTCTTTTATTTTAAATTGTTGTTGAATGGCTTGAATTTTGGAAGAGACGGAATGGGGTAATTGGGAGAGAGAGAAACAAGGTCCAGAATTAGGAATGCGTGTATCTTGACAAGTTGCTTTTCGTGTTTTTTCTTTTAATTTTTCTTTTTTAGATTCTTTTTGATTGATTGGAAGACCCGATGGAGATTCCATTCCAGAATATTCAAAACCAATATTGGAATGAGTAGAAGTATCACTGGGTTGAGGTTCATTTGTTGCTTGTGAAATGGGATAACATGTATTGAGATGTTGAATTCCCCATGTTCCAGCTTCCGTTCTACATGGAAGATAATTAAGAATAGGTCCAACATGATTTTGTGTGGATTGATTGATAAGACAACGAGGATCTTTATCATCAGAGATTGCAATGAAAGATTGATCAGCACTTAGACAGTATTTTTGTAAAGATGTGAAACCTTCTTTTTGAGTTTGATAAAGTTGATAGAAGAAGAAGATGAGTAAAAGAATGGCAATACATTTTGTATAAATGGATTTCATGAAATAGCTCTATAGATAAAGAGTAAAAAAAGTTGATGGCGAAAAGCATTAGATTTTTAATATTTTTTGAAACATCCCACCAAGCGCACTACTTCCCCACGGAATTTGATTTACGTCTTTTGCTTCACTGCTTACGTACCTCATACGCGCTTCTTTTTTCACTCATACCATGTGGAAGCAAGTTGTTCAAAGAACTCCTCAGCCTCTGGATCAAGATCCGTCTTTGGTTCGTTTTTTGGGTAGCTCTTTGCCCGACCCTCGCAACCAGTCTGCTGGTGCTTATGCACCCGCCAACATTGTTGACCCCCGCATCGCCGAGCTTGAGCGTCAGCTCGCTCAGGCCAAGGCTGAGGCCAACGATGCAAAGACCAAGCTATTTCAGGCCAACGAGGCCTTCGACCTCCTTCAGGCTCAGTTGAACAAGGAGCGCGATGACCACCTTGACACCAAGCGCAAACTGGAGACATCGGAGGAGACGGCGAAGTCCCAGCTGGAGCTTTTCAAGTCGCACTACCACCCTGACACGGAGTCTTGGGAGCTTGCGGACCTTCTTGCCAAGATGGCACAGGAGGTTGAAAGACACCAGAAGGCATTCGCCTCGATTCGCTACAAGGTGTCACGCGGAGAGATCCCTGCGACGATCCTTGAAAACGCGATCCTTCGCGACGAAATTGCGAGGAAACAGCTGGAGAACGACGAGCTCCGTACGGCATGTGTCGGCCTCTCAACGAGGCTTGATCAGCTGATTGCCCAGGAGGCCCCTGGCCTTCTGCGCATCCGCAGGAACTTGGACAAGGCGGATGCCGAGTCCGCTGGCCTTCGCACCCAGCTCGAGCAGGCCCGCAAGGAGATCACCGAGCTCCACGCCCAGCTCCAGCTCAAGCAGGCCCGTGACGAGAACACTCAGCTCCGCAACGCCCCCATCGTCCCCAACACCGAGTTGGAGACCGAGCTCCAGCAGGCCCGCGACGAGCTCCAGCATGTCCGCGACGAGATCACCCAGCTCCGCAACGCCCCCGTTGTCGTTCCCAACATCGAGTTGGAGGCGATTGTCGCCGAGCTCCGCGCCCAGCTCCAGCAGGCTCGCCACGAGATCGCCCAGCTAAGGGCCCTTCTCGAGCACAACGGCAATGTGCTCGACTCCTACGAGTTAGATCGTGACGAAGTCGACCGTCTTTGGGCTTTGCTCCACAATGTCCTCTGCAAGCTGAGCCCGATGGCCCGTAACGAGCTCATTGACAACAACCTGCCTGACATTGAGCAGATCAAGAGGGACATCGAGACCCTACGCGCCAACCAGCGTCAGCTGGACGAGCAAGAGGAGGAAGGTAAGCTTCGCGACGCGATGCAGACGCCTTTGCCGGACGACGAGGTTGATGCTACCAAGCTCACCGCCTCCGCACCCGTCTCTGCGCCCGCCGTGACCCTTGGGTTTATCGTCAAGCGCATGAAGGAGATTATGGACCATGAGAATTACGCGAGGCTTGTTGCTGAGATCCGATCCGGCAAGGTGAGCTTTCAGCAAAATTCAGTTGCTATGACCATCTTTCCCAGCCTTCGCGACGCCAATGCGCAGAAGAAGGCGCAGATCGCCCTCTTTAAGGCCATCAAGAGCGGTAACCTCCACGCGTATGTCGAGGGCCTCGTGCCCTCTGGCCTGCACTTGACTCTCGTCTCCCTTACTGGGCACACTGGATGTGCGCTCAGCAGGTTGCTTGACCGCGTCGGTAAGCTGGCTAAGTCCGCTCCCAAGCCCGCGTCCGCCCCCGTCTCTGTGCCCACGCCCAGTGGTCCTCAGACCAGCGTCAAGGTGTTGGTGAATGGAGACTTGGAAGCTTCGCGCAACCCTCGTCCCCCCAACGCACCGACGGGGACTCCTCGCCCTCGCAAGGCATGAGCCGTGCATGGATGCCTGTAGCAGGCATCTTTAAAAAGAATAGCTACACAGTGCGTGTTTATCTGTTTCTTGTCTTTGAATGCCCATATAAAAATAAAAAAAAATAAAAATATTTGGCATAGGAGATGAGCTGTATCATTAGCTTTTTGATAGGATTTGACCACGAATTGTGTGTTGGTGATCCTTAATCACCGCTCTTCGGAGCACGACACCTGAATCTCGATTGGTAGAGGTTCGCCCATGGAAAAGGGTTTGCAAGGATATACATGCATAAACAATACCATCATAATTCAAAACATTTTATAAAGTGCCTGATTATTAAATCTAAAAAAGTTGATAGGAAAAATCTTTGGATTTATAAAAATATGTAAGGAGTCACTTTCGAGGACCAATACACTGCGTTCAAGATGAATGTCTTTGATGCAATTCTTATGAGCCCTGTGGCTGTACGCCTATTGGCTTTTGTTCTCGAGTTTCTGCTCACTCTTCCCGGTGCTACCAAGGACAACGTTGGCAGGGCAATTGAGATGGCCAGAGTTCACAAGGGATTCACCAGGCGTGTCAAGGCTGACGGTCTTTCTACCTCTACCATTGACCACCTAGACGGAACCCTTCCGAGTGACGCTGACCCTATCGCTCGCGACATCAAATCCTTTGCCCAGCGCATTGCGAACCCACAGGTGCCGGACGCTGAGAAGAACTACCTGCACTTCCTCATTTCGTTTTGCGCGGATGAGTCGGCAATCCGTGCCTTGAAGGATTACTGCGCAACCCTGCATAACACCAAGTCGACCCTGTTAGGCAACGACCCCACCTACCACAATATGTGGGACCTATTCTTCGAACTTGTCTGCTGGGAGGTGTTCGAGATGTTGCAGATGAACAGTGGATTCGGCGCCTACACCTATGACGCCGTCTACTTCCTGCTCGTGGCCTTCTGCCACTTCATGAACCTCACCCCCTGCGCCCTTTGGCACGAGCACCAAGTCGCTGAGGGTTCCCCAGTGTCCCCCACGTACGAGATGTACATCCGAGTCTTCGCGACTCAGGTGGCCATCGCCTACAAATACGCTTCGCTCCCTGCCCGTGCCTCCACTGGCAAGGCTGGTGGTGCCTCGCGCTCCGCCCACGCCTCCGCTGGCAAGGCTGGTGGTGCCTCGCGCCCCGCCCACACCTCCGTTGGTAAGCTTGGTGGTGCCTCTGCCCGAGCTGGTGGTGCTTCCCCGCGTCCCGCCCCCGCTGGCAAGTCGCATCGTGCCGGTGGTGCCTCGCGCAGTGACACGCCGTGCCGATACTTCGACATCGAAACCCAGAGTGGTTGCAATCGTGAGAAGTGTTCATTTTTGCACCCGGCTCGCTCCGCATCTGTCGCCAAACCCGCCTCCGAGCCTGTCGCCGAGTCCGCCCCTGAGCCCGCGCCTGAGCCTGCAAAGGCTGGTGAGGACTGCTTCGGTGAGAACCCCGACATCGATTAGTCGGCCCTGCGGAGATGACACCAGCCTTGCTGGTGCATCTTTCCGCACCTTCGGTGTGGGGAAGATGACCTGTAGCAGGCATCTATAAAAAAGAATAGCTACATTGTGCGTGTTTATCTGTTTCTCGTCTTTGATTGCCCACCAAAAAAAAAATAAAAATATATGAGGCATAGGAGATGAGCTGTTTCATTAGCTGACAGGATTTGACCACGAATTGTGTGTTGGTGATCCTTAATCACCGCTCTTTTGAGCACGACACCTGAATCTCGATTGGTAGAGGTTCGCCCATGGAAAAGGGTTTGCAAGGATATACATGCATAAACAATACCATCATAATTCAAAAAAAATATTATACTAAGTGCCTTTTGAATAAAATAAAAAAAATATGGTTTATCAATAAAAAAATGATAGCAATTGGTTTTGATGTATAGAAATGAATGATATTTATAAAATCTTGAACAATGAATCCTTCTGCAAAGCCTTACATTCCCCCAAGTGGGGTGTCAATGCCTACTGTGCCAAGTCTTTTGGCTGAAATCAAGAATAAGGATCTTGCTATCCATAATCTTTGTGTGCAAGTGGCAACTTTGCAAGTTCATATGGACGGTTTAGCCAAGACTCGCGATGAACGCATCGCATCTTTGGATGAAGAGAACGAGGAACTCAACACCGAGCTCACCTCTGTTCGCGAGGCATACAACACCAAGCTTGCCGAGCTTACCGCCCTTCGTGACCAGCACAGCAAAAAGGAAGCAAGCCTTCGTTCTCTTCTTCAGGAAAACAATTCCCTCAGAGCCCAAAACTCTCGCCATGTGGCGGAAAGGGCAAAGATGGACAATACTATTTCCAAGATGCGTCTCGAGCACACCGGAAAGGAGGCCACCCTTCGCTCGCTTCTCGAGGAGAAAAATTCCCTCAAGGCGGAGATCGAGGCCCAAAACTCGCGCCATTTGGCGGAGAAGGATGAGATGGAGAAGACTATTGCCGAATTGCGGACCGCCCTCTCTGAGTCTCAGAAGATAGTCGTTCCCCCAGTCCAGCAGACGACTTTGCCGGACATTCCCAGCATCATCTCGGAGCATACCAGTTGGTTAGATAAGCTGTCATACGACTTGCAATCGGAATTGTCTTCCAATGCCGACAAGATTCACCCTGGTTTCCGCTTGGATTTCGAATACAAATTTGTTCGCCGACTTGTGATGATCAATGTCGGTTTGATAAACAAATTCGCACCCGAGAACCTATCTCCGTCTGCATTGAGTCTTATCTCGTCTTCGTCTCATCTTTCCTCTGCACCATCTCTTGGTGCGGTCTTTAGAGAGCGCATGCTTTCGCAGTAACAATCATACTCTGATTATTTACTATTTATAAAAAAAGTTGATAGCAAACATTTTAGTAAATATGTTTTGAACAATATTATTAATTTTAAAAATGGATCCGTCTTCTCAAGCATCTGAGACCGAGACTTTAAGGAGAAGGATTGCAGAGTTAGAAGATGAGAATCAGAATCTCACAAATAAAGTGCGCCAACATGAAAATAGTATAAAAAATCAAAGAAAAACACTTCTTGCGAACACCGAACTTATCAGGACGGAGCTGATGCAAGAAATCTCTCGGTTACAAGAGGCAAATGCTAGAATCCAAAGGGAGTTTGATGCAATGCGTGCTATGCAAAGCACCATTAAAAACGCGCTCTTAGATCTGGAGACTGAAAACAGTGAACTCCGTGACACCATTCGGAGATTGCGTGAGAGACCTGTCAAGGCCCTTCCTGCACCTCAGACTAATCCGGTTTCTAAGCAAGAAGTGGATTTCTTGCGTATGGAGAATGATCAATTGAAACTTCAAGTCACGCAACTTCACAATGGCAGTCGGGATCTTTTTTATACCCTTCAAGCCACTCGTGAAGAACTATCTAAAATGCGTGGTGCAGTTATTCCACCTGATGTTGAAGCACCCCATCGTGGTCCCCTCGAATTTAACACTCAACTCAAGAGGCCACATACGCCTCAAAAAGAAGAGGAGACACATTCCACACCCCTCATCGCTCCCCCATCCATACCAGCTTCTCGGCTGGCTTCAGGTTCACCGTCTGCTCTTGCATCTGCTTATGCACTTGCACTCGCGCATTCTCCGCGTAAATAAGCAGTAGGTTTATGAACCATTTATAAAAAATTATCTCTTTTGTTTACGTAAATATCATCTTTTTTTTACGTTCTTTCTCGAAAAAAAATGAAATTATTTCTTTTCTCTTCTTTATATTCATTCCCATTTGATCAAATTTCTATTTAAAAATGGCAACATCTTACCCGATACAGCGTTTAACTTTGTTTATGGAACCTTTTTGTGTAAATGATGCATTGATTGGATTTGTTGGATATTTTCCGATGAGAGGTATGTTGGAGTCAAAGAGTGGATCATTTATTAAAATTGAATATCTTCGATCGATAGTGGTGACGGATGCGGATCAACCGGATCATGAAGCTATGATATTGGAACGTTCTTTAGCTGGTTTTTCAACTTATTTTCCTGTAAAGTATGTTGTGGATACTGTGAATTTTGATATTTTAGAGTCGAATTTGACCCCTATTTTTAGTAAGTTTCATTTTGAATTGTTCCATATGATTCCTCATATGAAGCATACTCTAAAGATTCAGAAGGAAAAGATTCATTTCTGTGATATTGAATCCCTACCTTCTCTTCTACATCCTACATTCCATTCAGTTCCTATTACACACCTTGATCATGAACCTTCTCCTATAATTGAAAAGATTATTCAAGAAGAAGTGAAGATTGCTGAAATGAAAGAAACCATTCATTCACTTCCTCCTCTTGCACCTCCTCCACCTCCAAAGGTGAAGACGATGTGGGATTATCATGGTTATGAAACGACACCTCCGAAACCGACTCCTTGGGAGGCATTTGGTTCTCATTTGGAATCAGAAGAAGACGGTGGATATTGTCGAGGACAATGGGATGGACATTTGAATGAAAAGACGATTGCACAGGGTATTCCTTATGGAATAGTGGATACACATGGAAATCGTGATAAGATTCAGGATATTTTGAGTTGCAAATTGGTGACAAAAGAGAATCCTCTTTATGGTCTTTTTGTAGATCTATTGAATGCTAATAATTCCATTGAGAGAGTTCAATGTGTAAAGAAGTATTTGGATGATCGCAATCTAACTTACAATGATGAGAGTTTTTGGATCAAGGCAGAAGGAAAACCTCCCGTCAAGCGGACTTTCTTTAAAGCTGTCATCCTTCCTCTTACTCATCAAACCCCTCAATTCCTTCATTATATGAAGAAGAAGGAATCATCTCATTCTTAAAAGAAGAATGAAATTTTATAAAAAAAAAATATTGATACTTTAAACTTGATTCCATCTATCCGGAGCAAATGGAGCAATGGAATCTGTATCTAATTTATGAGATGCTTGGAAATTCTTCTCCAATTTACAGAAATTCATAGGAGGACAGTAAGGCTTCTTCGGCACTGCGGCTTCTCCCTTTGGTTTCACTCCATAACAATTGACTCCAAAACGAATATAAGGATTGGAGAAATAGCCTCCATTCATTCCCGGTTTTCCACAATGTTGTCTCTTCTCAGGTGGCAAATCCTTATTTTCTTCTTCTATCTTGTCCCAATCACATTGTTGCACTGGATAGAATGCATATTGACCATTACTCCATCCATAAGTGCACCAACTGGCTCCCTTATTATATGACTCAATCACTTGTTCTCTTGTTGCCAATTTAGCTCCATAGGATTCACATTTGCATTTTGCTTGATCATAAGTATAATCTTGATTACTAATATGGAAAACTTCTTCCTTTACTGTTGGCATTTGAATATCTGATAATTTCATATCTTTTTGTTTATCTGTCTTAGGAACTGCTACACATAAAGCACGATGACGATAATCTGCTAAATATTCAAGGAAAGGTTTTTTAACACCATCTTCACAATCAGTGCGATAATAATAAAATACAGATATTAATACATAAAGTATCAACATAGATACCATGATTAAAATGAAGATGTGCAGAATCTTTTTAAAATCAATCTTGTCACCATTTGTCGATCCTGATGACATCTTATTTGTCATATTCTTCATCTTTTGAGCAACGTTAGAACTCATTCTACTATCTTTATAAAACATTTTTTGTTTTATCAAGAATATCAAAAATAAAAAAAAATCCAATATCTCTTTTATATCTTCTCATAAATCAACATATATGCTCGTTGTTGCAAAATCGGTATCTCACTCTTTATATTATATTCTTCTACACTCCTGTCATTAAAACAATACCATTTATCATTTCGGTGACGACATATTGCATAATAATGTCCACCATTCATACTTCCTATATGACATCCAATACTACGCAATTTATACATCGCACTGTATCGGTCATATCCCAAAACATAATTTGACATATCCAAATCATCCATTGGAAAACTTACCATTGTATTCTTTTTTGTTAATCTCATTCCATCATTCTGAAATCTTTTTAACACCACTATCATATATTTCGGTAACAACATAATCTTCATCTGTTTTCCTGCTTTCACTCTCCTATCTCCCTTCTCATCATGATACTTATCTTCCAATAATTCTATATTAAAATAATGATAAAAACAATCATACAAACTATTTCCATTGATAGGTAAATGAATCTTATCAAAATTTTCATAGGTTCTTGATAAAACCACATTCTTATCTTCCATTTCTTTACATATAATCTGACTTACAAACTGTCCTGTAAAAATATCTCGCATCACCGAATATCTCTTCTCATTCATCTCTTTCCACTTTCGATAAGATTCTAACATCATTCGATCCATCTCACTCTCTTCCTTTCCTGATATCGCAATATCCACTGGATAACACAAAGTCTCATGAATCGAATCCATAATCACTGTCAATGCCTCTTCTGCATCTTGTTGATGATATCCTTCAAAACGATCATTAAACTTTTGAAATGCCATATGGAAAGATTTCGGATCCAATGAATCACGATCTTTTACTGACCACATCATTTTAATCAATTGAACATATGTTTTTGTGACATCAAATTCTTTCGCAAACTTCGCTGGAATCTCCTTCTTCTTCCACTCTTGACTCAATGGACCCATAAAACGATTCTCCAATATATAATCTGTCAATGGTATCACTTGACTCAAACATTGTATCGTTGTATTCATAAAACATGTGTTGCCACGATTATTTAATCCAATCTTTCCACATTCTATCCATTTACTTTCATCAAGTTCTGACATTTGTTTTTATAAAACACTTCTATTTTTCTTTTTATATTTTCTTTAAGTTAAAAAAACTTGATCAAATGGTACAAAAAATGAAGTTCTCAAAATAGATATAAAAAAGGAATAAAAAGATAAAACAGAAGAAACAAGATGAGTATGATACGTCCAAATATTCCGAGTGATTTTAATCCTTCCACTTCAGATCTCATATTTCAAGTAGTTGATTGGAAATCGTGTGATGTGCCAAATGAAAAAGTGAGTGAATGGGATGAAGAGGAGGAAGAGGATGAGGAGGAAGAGGTTCCAAAGAAGAAGATGGGTAATAAGAAGGAGTTATTGATTCGAGGTTATGGTGTGACGGAGAATGGAAATTCGATTTGTGTGCATATTCATAATTTCCAACCTTATTTTTATTTTAAGATTCCTGATGAATGGACTCAAATTGAATTTAATGCATTCCGTGATACTGTCAAGATGATGGTAGAAGAGTATAATCGAAATGGTCTTGTGAGTGCATCGATTGTGGAAAAGAAGGAGTTTTATGGATTTACAAATAATGAGCTTTTTAAGTATGGTGTTTTTATTTTTAAGAATCAAGCTTCTTATTATTCTTATCAACGAATCTTTAAAGAGAAGACCATAGTGATGAGACGGTATAATGTAGAACTTGACATGTCCAAAAAGTTGTATGAAACGAAGGTTTCTTCATTATTGCGTTTTTTTCATGTTCGTAATTTGGATCCTTCTGGATGGTGTTGTGTTCGAGCAGGTCAATATAAATTGAATGTTTCAAAGTCAGAAAAGGTAACACGTTGTCAATTGGATATTACAACAACATTTGATAAAATGGAAAAGATAGATAAGTCATCGATTGGAAAGTTGGTGATTGCATCTTTTGATTTGGAGTGTAGTTCGGAAGATGGGACTTTTCCAAAGCCTGAGCGTCCTTATGATCAGGTGATTCAGATTGGAACGACGGTTTATGTATTTGGTAATCCTGAATGTCAAATCAAATATATTGCGACTTTGAAGAGATGTTTGCCGATTGAAGGAGCTCATGTTGAAAGTTATGAGACAGAAAGAGACATGATATTGGGATGGTCGCAATTTATGGCAAGTCTGGATCCTGACATTATTACGGGTTATAATATTTGGGGTTTTGATTGGGAATTTCTATATAAGCGTGCAGAGTATGGTTTTCAGCAAGATGTAAAGAAGCCTCAAGTTCCTTTTCATCAAATTCTGTATCGTAATCTTCAGAGAATCCGTCCTTTAAAGACACATTATAATATGGATGATGGAAGTGATCCGAATGTGAAGCTGACAATTCAGAACCTTTCATCTTCTGCTTTGGGTGATAATTTCTTGAAGTTTATTGATATTGAAGGTGTTGTTCAGATTGATTTGCTGAAGGTCGTTCAGCGTGATCACAAGTTGGATTCCTATAAACTGGATAATGTAGCTAAGCATTTTATGAAACAGCAGAAGGTGGATTTGAGTCCAAATGAATTGTTCCGCAATTTCCGTGAGGGAACTCCTGAAAAGATTCAGGAGATTGCGATTTACTGTATTATGGATTGCAAGCTTGTCAATGAGCTTATCAATAAGTTGGATGTGATTACAGCCAACATGGGTATGTCGAATGTATGTGTGGTTCCTTTTTCTTATCTCTTTTTGAGAGGACAAGGTATCAAGATCTTCTCATTGGTAGCCAAGTTCTGTCGTGAAGAGAATTTCTTGATTAAAGATTTGTCAGATGAAGATATTGATAAGAATTCGTATGAAGGTGCTATCGTTTTCCCTCCAAAGCCTGGTGTATATTTTGAACCTGTCGTTGTGATGGATTACAATTCTCTGTATCCTTCATCGATGATTGCAGAGAATATTTCACATGATTCGATTGTAGGATTCCAAGAGTATCATATCAAACCAGGCATGAAGGGAGATAAGCCGGAAGATTATGAATTGATTAAAGATACCATGAATTACAAATATGATGGATTGGCAGGTTATCATTATATTGATATTGAGTATGATTTGTTTAGAGAAGATGAATCAGGTGCAACAACACGAGATGAGAATGGAAAGAAGGAATCGAAGAAGAAGAAGTTTGGATACAAGAAGTGTCGTTTTGCGGAAGCCGATAATATGGATAAATCGGTGTTGCCTCGTATTTTGCGCACTCTTCTCAAAGCTCGTAAGGATACCAGAAAGAAGATGGAATATGTCACACATACAATGAAGGATGGTTCTTTAGAGATTGGTATTCCGACGGAATTGCCGGATGGTCGTATTGAATTGTTCCATGTCGAGAAGGGAAAGTATTGCATACAGAAGGAGGATGTAGTGAATACAGAGGATACTTATAATGATTTTGAACAGAGTGTTTTGGATGGTCTTCAACTTGCCTACAAGGTGACTTGTAATTCACTTTACGGACAAGTAGGAGCAACAACTTCACCCATTTGTTATAAAGAATTGGCAGCATGCACTACAGCAACAGGAAGAAAGATGGTTGTGACAGCTCGTGATCTCACTCTTCAGACTTTTGAAGGAAGTAAGCTGGTATATGGCGACAGTGTGACAGGTGATACTCCTATTTTGCTGAGAAATAAGATGACAAAGGAAGTATATGCGAAGAGTATTGCAGATTTGGGTGGAGAATGGAGTGAATATGGAATGTTTAAACCTGAAGATTCGACATTGAGAAATAAGGAACAATCTGCCTATGATGCAGAGATTTGGACAGCACATGGATGGGCGGATATCAAGAAGGTCATTCGACACATGACAAAGAAGAAGATCTATCGAGTTTTGACACATACAGGATGTGTAGATGTCACAGAAGATCATTCACTTTTGGATGAAGATTTGAATGAAGTGAAACCGAAGGATGTGAATGTAGGAATGAAATTGAAGCATTTTAGTCCATTTGGTCATATGAGAGATGAAGATTATGATGCATTTGATTTTGATATAATGACATTGGATTTGTTGGAGATGTCAAAAGAGGAGATTCAGAATATTGTGATTGAAATGAGAAAGATGAAAAAGTATTTCTTGTTTGAAAAGACGGATGATCCTTATAAGATTATGATGAAGTTTGGATCCTATAAGTTTTATGAAGGTGATCCTCGAAATGAGATTATTCAGATTACGGAATTGCGAGAGACAGATGAGAATGAATATGTATATGATATTGAAACATCCGATGGAACATTCCAGGCAGGAATTGGTCAGATGATTGTGAAGAATACGGATTCAGTATTCATCAACTTCACGGATCATATCAAGATGAATAATCCGGATAAGGAATTGACAGAAAATGATTTACTGGTCGAATCGATTCAGATGGGAGTAAAGGCAGCGAAGAATATCAATTCGCATATGAAAGCGCCTCAGAATATTGAATATGAAAAGACATTGTGGCCATTCTGTATCTTTTCGAAGAAGCGTTATTTCGGAAATCTGTATGAACATGATCCGAAGAAGTATAAACCGAAATATATGGGTATTGTATTGAAACGTCGTGATAATGCTCCGATTGTGAAGACAATTTATGGTGGAGTTTTGGATAAGATATTGAATGGAGCGAGAAGTGTGGATGATTCGATTCGTTTTTTCCGATCATCGATTCAGGATCTTTTGGATGGAAAAGTAAATATTTCGCAATTGGTGATTAGTAAGACATTGAAAGCAGAATATGCCAATCCTACACAGATTGCTCACAAGGTATTGGCAGATCGAATGGGAGAACGTGATCCAGGCAATAAGCCTCAATCGAATGATCGTATTCCTTATTGTTATATTGATTCGAGTAATTTGAAGTGTATGATTTGTAAAGGAGCAGTGAATGTGGAGAAATGTAAGTGTGTGGGATGTATGCAAATGTTTTGTTCGACACATTTGGTGAGACATAAAGAGAAGTGTGTGAAGGTTTGTCGATTCTGTAAGTTGAATGAAAAGGAATCGAAATTGGTGAAATGCAATACATGTTTGGCCTATTATTGTGGAAAATGTAATACGAAACACAAGACGCGTGTTGATGGAAAGACAGGACAGACACATACGGATAAGTGTAAGAAGGCATTGCCAACAAAGATTTTGCAAGGTGATATTCTGGAACATCCTCAGTATATTCAGGAAGCAGGTTTGAAGATTGATTATCGGTATTATTTTGATCATCAGATTTGGGAACCTGTCAGACAAATTTTTGCATTGGTATCAGATAATCCTGATTCGATTGTAGCAGATATTTTGAGAAAGAATGATAATGCAAAGAAAGGAAATTATGAGATTACTGCTTGGTTTGCAAAGATGAAACAGATGGGATCACCTGTTGCTTCTGCACCTGTTGAAGAGAATCCAAAAGTGGAAGAGGTGAAAGAGGAGATTACGAAATCAACTGCAGATGAGAAAGTTTTGACAGGAATTCTTCCTGAAAAGAAGATGAAAAAGATTGAAATGAAGATTGATAGTAAGTTTGATGTAAAATGTGATTTGAATGCACCTTTTGATGGAGATGATGAAGAAGCAGATATGTTAGATGGAGAATTTGAAGAAGAACATGATTCAGATATGGAAGGGATGGAATTGGATGAATGTGCTTTTGATATGGAGTCTTAAATATTTTGTCATTTTTAACAATTTTTATATTTTTTATTTTATCAAAAACAATTTGATAAAAAAATTATTTATGAAAGAAACGATTTTGATATCGTTGTAATAAAAGACGAAGACCTTCATATAAAGTATTTCGTTGAATGGAAGATTCAAGTTGAATCACAAAAATTTGATGATCAAAACGTTCATAACGCACTTCAAAAAAGATAATTCGATCCACTTCTTCTTTTGAAAATGTCGAATAACGATCTAATATATAAAATTTTAAAATTTGATCAAATGAAATGACTTTTGAAGTTGAAAAACAAAAAAAGTTATAAAGAAATGAATGAGATGGTTTTTGTAAAAGAAGAGTTTGAGAATGAGGTTGATAAAAAAGAATCATTGGAGATGGTTTGATACTTAAAAAAGAGTATTGTAAAATGGGAATACCTTCTAAAAGAAGGAGTTTGATATAATGAAGAAATTCATTTTCTGTCTCTTTTCGAAAAGCAATAACATCTGGAGAAGGTTTTCTTCCTGAATGTTTTGAATTCTTCTGCATCTTTTCTTTATTTCGATAAATCTTTTCATTTCGATGAAAAGATAAAATCAAGATCCATATTTGTTTGATCATCCACTTTTCTCATAAATAAAAATCCCATTTGACGAATTTTTTGAATCATTTCATTTGAAATATTTGGATAATAAAGAGCTTGAGTGCGTTGTAATTGTGGATTGCAAAAATGAGTTTGTTGATGAATGAATTCTTTTTTATATACATGAACAAACAAATTAATAAAATAATGTTCATCTGGACATTCCATTTGTGCAAAATCTTGTAAATATATATTTTCAATAAACCATTTGACATCATCACGTGTTAAAATCATATTGGGTTGTTGTTTTAAAAATCGTTGTGGATGTTGAATTCGATGTCTTAAAAAAAGTGATAATTGTTGAAATCGATTTGTTTTATTTCCTGAAATGACAGATATACATGACTTTTTTAAATTTGATACTACATTATAAATTTGGTCAAATGAATAAATCGGAATACAATTTTGAGTTAAAAAAACGAAATGAGTGATATCGGGTCTTTTGGAATATGCCTCTTTCAATAAATGTAAAGTGGCATGAACAATACTAATATCTGTTTTATTTTTGGTATGAACTGTATCTTCTAAAATAGTGACAGGAAAGGAATAATGATAAGATGGAATAATCATTTTAGAATGAATAAATACACAGAAGTTCTCTTTTTTTTCAAAATACGTTTCCCAAATCTTTAAAGATTTTATATGATCATATGTTAAAAAACAATATGCCACTACTGGCTTCTTCTCCATATTCTACTCTTTTCTTTTCCTTTTATTTTGTTTAAAAACAACTCAATATAAAGAAATGATTATTTTATATTCTCTTTCATTTTATGAAGAGACCTGTTTCCAAGAAGTTAGCTCCGTGAGGCCAATGTCTCACTACGCAGTGCGACGAAGGCACTATATTTTTTTTATCTAAAAAGTTTAATATAAAGAAACAGATTTCTTTATATTGACAAAAAATGACTAAAAAAATTAAACTTGATCACAAATAATTTTGAGGAAGGTGAGAAGCCAAGATCGGATATTATCGCGAGTAGGTTTTAAATTCATTCCTAACAATTTTGCTCTCTTTTCATCATCAGGATAAATATAACGCATACTATCGAGCATATCGAGAAGATTATTTGTTTTGAGAGGACCTTTTTTAAAATTATGTTTTACATATTCTAATATCATTGTTTTTACATAATTTGTATTGATTGATTGTTTTTGATAATAATTTCTTGCTTCATCAATTGCCCAAATCTTCTTTTGATTTGTTGAATTTACATTATTATGAATAGTGACTGTCCATCCAAAAATAGATTGAGGATTTATATTATTTTCAAGTGATAAATCTTTACGAGACAGTTGATAACGATAATGACTTGTGCAAATCTCACAAGGAAGAATATTTTCAAAAGTATTAAAAAAACGAATATATTGATCACGTTGATCAGGTAAATATTTCAAAGTAAACATATGAAATACATACCAAGTTGTTTGTTTCCAAGGATTTAGACTATCCATTTTACTAATTATGAATCTCTTTTTTTTATTTTCAATTTGATCTTATTTTTTTAAACTCGTGGCATAAATGTTTGAAAAGTTGTTCCATAATGATTATCAAAATATTTCTTTTGTTCCATTGGAACAATCATGGATGCTTGGTTTGTTAAAAGATAATCAAATGGACCTAATTTAAAAATATCTTTATTTTTAACAACTCGTGATTGACGATTATGGAGTTGTGTAATGATTAACATCTGAGGATTTCGATAGAAAAGATATTTTATATTCATGTGTTGAACAAGATAATATTTATTCATTTCTGGAATTACCATAGCAAAATTAGGTTTTTGAATCATATTTGTTCCAAATACTGGATTTACTGAAATATTTTCAAAATCAATATAAGCTGAATATTTTAATTTTAAGCAAGGCAATTTGAAATTCTTATTTTGATGTTGAAATTCAATAGAATGAATTGTAACTTGTTTATTCTCTTGTTCCATTTTCTTAAAATCTTTCATAATATTTTCAAAACGACTCTCATAACTATCTTTTTTATTTTCAACAAATGAAACATGCTTCTTCATCTTCTCTTCTTCTTCACTCTTTACCAATTCTATTACAGAACTCTCTTCAACAGTTTCTTCATGTGAAGGTTCTTCATATCTTGTTTCTACATGACTTGTTTCAACTTTAGTTTCTTCATGAGTTATTTCAACTTCAGTTTCTTCATATCTTGTTTCTACATGACTTGTTTCAACTTTAGTTTCTTCATGACTTGTTTCAACTTCAGTTTCTTCAAATGAAGGTTCTTCATGACTTGTTTCTACTTTAGTTTCTTCAAGTGAAGGTTCTATATGACTTGTTTCTACTTTAGTTTCTTCAAGTGAAGGTTCTATATGACTTGTTTCTACTTTAGTTTCTTCAAGTGAAGGTTCTTCATGAGTTATTTCTTCAACAGTTTCTTCAAATGAAGTTTCTTTATGACTTGTTTTAACTTCAGTTTCTTCATGAGAAGGTTCTACATGAGTTGTCTCTTCAAAAGTTTCTTCATGAAAAGGTTCTTCAGGAGAAGGTTCTACATGAGTTATCTCTTCAAAAGTTTCTTCATGAGAAGGTTCTTCATGAGAAGGTTCTACATGAGTTGTCTCTTCAACAGTTTTTTCATGAGAAGGTTCTTCAGGAGAAGGTTCTTTATGATTTTCTTGAATAGGATGAGTGATGATTTCTTCTTGAACGAGATTAGATTGAGACAAGATTTGAGAAACAAGATCTATTGAGTTTGAAATAGGAGAAGAAGTAGAATGATGTGTTGAATTATAAGATTTTGCAAAATCAGCAGAGACTTCATAAAAAGTGGCATCATGTAAAATGGCAGGAGTTTGATGTGACAGATATAATTTGTTTAAATGAATGGGATGAAAATAAACTTTTTGTCCATTTAAATAAAGTTGATAATTTCCATTTTCTTTTTTAGTTTGAAAAGAGATTTTTTGGTTTTTGCGAGGTAGAGTGATTTCAAAAGGTTGAGAAGAAACAATTGGTTCAAAACCAGACTCAGGGGATTTCATATGATAAAGAACAAATTCTCCTTTTTGAGAATCAAATCCAGAGAGAGTAAGAACTTGTATTTTTTTAGAAGTATTAAATGTTTCTTTTCCCATAAAAAATTGTCCTTTATGCCAATGATCTAAAAAAGTTGTCATATTATAATTTGAAAACAGAAAATATTTTTTTAATTTAAACGGTTTTGTATAAGTGCCTGTTCTTATCTTTTAAAAAAGAACAAATGATAAAATAAAAAAAATTTATAAAAATGGATTTTATCAAATCTCAAACTTAAGCTTCTTCAACCGGTGTCGCCAAGATCAACTCTTGGAAACGGGCCTCTGCTATTTGAGCTTCAACATCCACAAAATCACGATTCATCACCATTCTCAGAATATTCTGATCATGGAAAACAACCATTGCATTAAATGACTTCTTACCACGACGTCCTGCTCTTCCCATCAATTGATAGATGGAATTGCGCGACGCTTGGAATGATTCATCAATATCTACATTGCTAATCGACATATTCGTGCCATATACAATGGCAGGTGTGCTGAAAATAAAACGATAATCATTTCGGTATTCCAAAAAGGTTTCCAAATCCATCTTCGACATCTCATCTGGATGATAGAGTCCAATACCACTCAGCAAAAGCTTCGCAACCTTAGTATCCATATCCTTCAACTTCTCAACCTCGATCGTAATAGAAGGAGACGGATTGAAAATAGTGTGACTACCATATCTCTTACCATGTTCCAACGAATTAATAATCAATTCAGGAATCCACTTGAGACGGAATTTCTTTGATTGCAATTCTTCAATCTTTGCTTGAATCTCCTGTTTAGATACACGAGACTTTGAATCTTTACCCTTCTTTGGGAAAAACTTCTCCGGATTCTCTTTAATCTCTTCAATCTTCTTTTGATTCTCTTCAATTTCCTCCATATATTTCCGAATCACATCATCCAAACGAGGCGCACGATCCAAAATAGGAGCTGTAATCAAATTTACTGTGGAATCAAATGCTTCATGTGAAGATACATGCAAAGTATTTCCAGCTTGGTAATAATGAGCATTCGTGGTAAGAAGATTTACCTTCTCCATATTATCCATCTTATTGGGTGTATAAGACCGCAATTTGTTGAACAATACCTCATTTCCAGAATGAGCAATATAACGAAGAATTTCCATCGCATAACGACGAATATCCTCATGTTGAATATTACCATAATCACGGAAACGAATTTGGAAACTCAATTCCACGGGAAGATCTGTCTTGATATGATTAACCATCATATACACCATCTGAGGTGAATAACAACGCAACTTCAATGGATCCGATTCAATATTCTCAATATAAGAATTCAAATCTATCAAATTTTCCACAAAATTGTGTGGCAAATATAGATTTCCATCTTGTCCAACAATCGTGCAACTCACATGCAGACGATTCGATCGAATTACTCGGATCTGTTCATCTGTCATCGAATGACGCATACGAATATGCTGAACAATCTGAGGAATCTCTTCCATCTCCGGCAAAGTAGCTGATAACAACACACTCTGACGAGGGAGAGTCGACAAAATCTTAATCACAATCTCATTCTCTGCTCCCGCAAATGTCTCATCAAAATAGACAATGAAACGATCGGGAAACGTCTGAATCAAATTCCATGCCGAATGCAAATCTGCAATCACCATTGCTGGACGATTGTGTGTCGCATTCTGGAAATAAGCCCATTGAACTTCCAATGGAGCAAAACGCAGTGGATCCAAACGATACCTCTTCGCCTTCTTCCAATCCGCATAACACGATTTGAAAGGACGAAGCAATGTATCAATCACTTCACCATAATGTTCCGATGTTGCCATCCAAAAAGGAATGTTCACATCTTCTGCATTACACAATGATGCAACTTCCGTTCGGACAATGTCATTGTAACAAATATACAACAAATACTTCGTTTCATCGCGAATACCCTCTCCTTCACGGAGATGAACTACCCGATCAAAATCAGCAACTTGGAAATCCGGAAAAGCCTTCTTCAACTTCTCATGACCCTTCTTCACTTTATTCTTCAATTCAACATATTTCGGTTGATTCATCAAAGTATGCAAATGATCAGATCCACAAAGTGCCTTTGCTTCAACACGTTCCGAATAATACTTCGCAATCTTGTGAGCCATCACCACTGACCACATCGTCTTCCCTCCACCAGGCGGAACCTTGTAGAAAAGAAGAGTCGGTGAATCGGTGACAATCGCTCCCATAATATTCTGAAGAATCATCATCTGCTCATCATAAGGAATACAGGACTTGGGCTTACCCAGATCCCAAAACGATTCCAAAATCAAATCAGGATTCCGGAAAATATGCGGATAAATCTCATCTGGATTCTCCTCATAACGACGATTCATTTTTGACATCAATTTGTCAAAAATATAGCGATATGCTGTCTGGAAATCATTTCCATACAAATTATCACGAATCAAATCTTTCATCGATCGCGAATAACTAATCACACAGTTCAAAATATTCTTCATCGGAATACTCTTCCCCGCATCTACCGCCTTATACATACGAATCATCCATTCATTCATATACAAATAGAAATGAATCTGATACTTGAATCCAAAGATCTGTTTAGGAATAATCAAATCCTCATCAAACAAAAAGTTCACAAATTCATCTGTGAAATTCGACATCATCGTATTGTAACGAGCTACCTCTTCACGATTATTCTGACCTTTCTGATTCGAATGAGTCTGTTCAGGCTTCTTTACCTCTATTCCTGTCGTATTCTCATAAGGAAAATACTTCTTCTTCTTCTTCAAATATTCATGATATTCAGACATATACAATGGCAAATATTCAATCTGAATATCCTCCATCCTATTCATTCCACTATCATGATCCATTACATATGTAATAATCTTCGATAAAATAGGCTCTTTTTGACGCAAAATCGATTGATAATTGCGCTGGCCCAATACTTGGACTCCCATATCATCTCCACCACCTGCTCCTGCAGAAACGGCTTCAGGAACAGCCTCTGCTACATCCATCACGGGAACAAATTCTGTCATTTTTGATAAAAAGTGTGTTGTCTATACCATCCTCTCTATTTGATTCTTTTTTTATATTCATTTTTTTTGACCAAATTTTGATTCACGTATAAAGAAAAAAGTGAATTTACGTTTCATTTACTATTTACGTTTAAAAGAAAATTTAAGAAAATGAATTCAATATAAAGAAAAGTTTTAAAATGTGTAGTATTAATCATGACAAGAAGGCGATTTTTCTGCATATTAACAAGACGGGAGGAAGTTATATCGCAGGCACTTTAGAAAAATATTATGGTTTTAAGACATTTTATTTAAAAAGGCCTGATCATGATGCTTTTTGTTTTAACAAAAAGTCAAATCCTAAACAAAAATACTATGAAAATCGTGTTCATGGTGTTTTTTGGTATTATCGCTCCTCTCCTCATTTAAATGCTAAAATGGGAATGACTCCTGAAAAATGGGATTCCTATTTCAAATTCTGTTTCATACGAAATCCATATGATCGCATCATTTCTGGTTGGAATCATCTTGGTAAACGAATCCCATTTAAACAATATGTTCATATGCGAAATATGATAGGTGATATGGAATATATTCATGTTTTTATGAATCAAATACGACACATGGTTGATTGTAAAAATCAGATTCAAGTCAATTTTATTGGTCATTTCGAAAATTTAGAAAATGACTTCCTCTATATCCTCTTTCATCTCGGTTATACTCTACCCATTCATGATCCTGTTGTTCGTGTTAATGTTAAGAAACACAAAAAATACATGGAATATTATGATCAACGCACACTTGATAAAGTCAATGAATTATGTAAAGAAGATTTTGAACGTTTTGATTATAAAATGGTCAAAACGATCGATGAACTAAAAAAGATTGAAGACAAACATAATCAAGAAGTTGATTTACACAATTCACAAATTCCAAAAGAAGAATTACAAACACCTTCCTCCTCTCCATATCTATCACCCTTTTCAATGTAGTTTTATTCTTTATAAGATGAGACAAGTTTATACATATCTTTATCACATTGTTGACGACTTTCCGAAGGAAAGTCTCGATCTTTCTGCTCCCCATTGGGGAGCCAAGAAAGATGATAACGAAGCCATATTTGAAAGGCACTAATTTCATAAATCTCCAAACGACTAAAAAAATCAACCACATCGTCTAATGGCAATTCTTTACATATCTTAATTAACAACATAGTGACATCACGATTCCCCTCACTCCTTTCCAATATCACTTGTACCAAAGTTTCTAATGTCTCCACTTTATCCATTTCATCTATTTCTTTTTATTCTATCTCTTTATATTAAATTTCATTTAATCAAGTGTCTTCACATAATTCACAAAAGTGTGAATATCTTGTTGATTTTGTTTAAAGAGAACCCATAAATCCGATCCTTTAATTTGATGTTTTTCTAATTTTTCAAGGATCATAAAAGATTCTTCAGGAGCTTCTTTCATTAAACTTTTTAATACAGTGATTGCACCAGGATTTCCTTCACTTAAATCATATAATAAATGATTTAATAATGTTGTTATTAATTCTTTTTCATCCATTTTTCTATATTATCATTTATATTATTTTAAGTAAAAACGTTTCTTAAAATAAACTTGATAAAAAGGAATTATATTTATTTTTTGACAAGATGTGATTTACGGAATCCAGCTTTCATAGGTGTTCCTTTTGTCACTGTGTCAAGAGCAACATTTTTAGCAACTTCAAGACCGGAATCTTGATTACCACCTTTCAGAGGGGGATCTTGTTCAACGGTTTTAAAAGGAGAAAAATCACGGAATTTATTCGTAGGGTCAAAGCCTCTCACAGCACCTTCTTGTCCAGTTGCTTCATAATTACCACCTTTTAGTTTTTTCAATGATTTCTTTTTCGAAGAAGTCTTCTTCATCTTTTTGGTAGAAGGAGCTTTCTTTACCTTTTTGGTGGTAGTTGTCTTCTTCGTCTTTTTACGAACAATGGTAGATTTATCTTCTGTGGCTCCGAATTTCTTCAGATTTTGCATTCCAGAGACTTCAGCAGATCTAAATAATTCAATGATATCACCTTCTTTCATTTTATACATCTTCTCCTTTGCCATCACTTTGTCACCCTTCTTCTCTACCACTTGTTGCAATACATGATATTTGGAAGGATCTCCTTTATTTGAAACCGCTTGAGTGCGAATGACTTCATTTTCAGAACGATTCATGATATTCATGATCGTGCGTTGGTCACCATTTGAATTGACAGTTTGATAAATCTTTTTGCTAACAATACGCATTTTCTTCTATTGTTGAATCCGATATTTTTTTACTTTTTGAGTAAAAAAAGAATGAAAAATAAAAAATAAAAAAGAAAGTTAGAGGTATATCGATGAGTGACTTTGTCTTCTCACGCTATATGGATGAAACTTCAAAAACTTCACGCCATATTAACAATTATTTTGAACATTTTGAAGAATATAATAGCAATCTTTATCAAATTCTTGAACAGATCCCCAAAGGAAATTTAGTTCATTATATCTATATTGTTGCCATTCTCTTCTTTATCTTTAGTTTTTATGAAATCAAATTAAATCATATTCTCGTTCTTCTTCTTTCTATTCTTATTATTGGTTATTTGATTCAAAAAGATTTTGGTGATTTTAATCACTATACTTCTCAAAAGAAAGATCAACTCAAATTTCTTAATCAACTCTGTTTTGATGGACAACATTGGCGCAATTTTGGACCTAAAAATGATATGAATATTAAACCTATGGTCAAACAATCCTATCTTTATCTCAATCCTCTTGTCATTGAATTCTTCTTTAACATTCGTGAATTTACTCAATATAATTTAAGTGCTTATGTGGATTGTGTCTTACATGTGAATCATGTAATGAAACTTCATCAAGATATTAAACAAGGATTAGAGAATCCATTTGCTAATTTAGATTTAGCAAAAGAAGAAATTGCTTCTGCACTAAACTCTTTGGAATCTACCATTTATAAACTTCCCATCTCTGTTGTTTCAAATGATAAATATTCTCATTCTGTCAAAATTTTACAAAGTATTTTAACAAAATATACCATAGAAATGGAACAAATGTGTCAACGCATTAATAAAAAACGTGGTTATGATGCTATTACAAAACCAGATGATCAATTGAATAGTTCATTTGATGTTTCTCCAAATGATACAACAACTCGTGATTATAATCCATCTTATGATCTATTTGTTGCTTAAATGGAAAAGATAGTTTCACCAAACCAATCAAAAATATTTTCAAATTTGTCTAAAAAATAATTTTCCCATTTTTGATAAAAAGATTCTTTTACTTCTTCATTACTATAATAAACTTGAATTTGATTCCATAATTTGTAACTAATTTTAAAGATTCCATCTTTTCGAATCACTGCCAAAGAAGGTAATTCTTTCATACCTGTTATCCACTTCGATATTTGATTATGATCACGAAATTCTTTAAAAAGAAGAATATCAAAATTAGGTGGAAGTCTCTCCATTGCACGATGTATTGCATCTATGGTAAATGAAAAACGATTTATAGGTATTGCAGCATTATATAAAATAATATAAGAATTGGAATCTTGGTAATAAATCTTTTCAAAAAATTTTTCATTGATTTCATTTTGCAAAATGGGTTTATAATCAATTTCTAATTCATCCAATTGTTCAAAATATTGTTTCATTTCTTCCATCTCCCAAATGGTTTCAAGATCTGTTTCGTTGTTAATCTCTTTGGAAGGATCATAATAATAGATATATATTTTTGTCTTCTCTTTATAAAGAGAATCTATACTAACACTCTCTTCCATTCTTTATCTCTATTCTATACAAAAAATCATTTTATATAGAATTATATTTTATACTTAAAAATTAATATTTACCAACAGGAGCCCATGACTGTCCAAGATTGTCATATCCTTTGACAATTCCATTTGTCATTCCACTGGTAGTTGATTGAGGAGCAGCCGCTACAGCAAGTTGTGAATTTGGAATGTATTCTCCGGTTTTGTTAAATTGACGAAACCATTTTTCACCATCTACTCCCCACATTTTATCAGGAGCATTGACAGGACCACGTGAGCTTAGAGTAGTTGCATAATCACTTCCATTTCCACCTTTCATGGAACGACGGCGTTTGGTTGTCTTCTTTTTGGAAGAAGTCTTCTTTTTAGTAGCTTTCTTCTTTTTACCACCATTATGAATAAGACGTTGATCACCTACTTTGACATTTTCGGCTTTCTTAACCGATTGATTGTAAGAATCTTCTACTTTATCAAAAAAAGAATCCATTCCTTTAAAACTGCCATCAATTACTTTTTGCACACTCACAACAGCACCATCATGCATTTTAGGAATACGAACACCACCAGTCTTTACCATACTTGCACGAGGACCATTTGAAGAAGCATTGTAAGGAGCCAACATTCCTACACCCACATCTTTAGGATCAGCAGGTCCATAAGCAGTCATCACACCTTTACCACTGTCAGCAGAATAAGAAGGAGTAGGAATCTTAGGATCAAAATATTGAGGAGGAAGTCCTGTTGCAGATCCACCTCTCATGGCTTTGCCTGGCGCTAACCTCTTCGAGGTATGCATCTTACGACTTGACTTTTTAGTCTTCTTGGTCTTTTTCGATTTGGAAGATGAACGTTTCTTCTTTTTACCAGCTCCTGTTGCAGAACCCATTTCAGATGGAGGTTTTGGGGAAAGCATAGATGCTTCAGTAGTAGAAGGAGCACCATAATTCACAGGAGCAGGGGAAGCACCATAATTCACAGGAGCAGAGGAAGCACCATAATTCACAGGAGCAGAGGAAGCACCATAATTCACAGGAGCAGAGGAAGCACCATAATTCATAGAAGCATTTACAGGTATCATAGGAGGAGTTACAGGTGGGAAGGCAGAGTTCATTCTTTTATTATTCATGGAATTATATGCTTTACGTTGTTCTAATGTTGCCTTTGTAAAAGCGTTAGGAGCTGGTGAAGAAGTAAAATATTTATTAATTTCTAACATTAATTGGTCTTTTGGTAATCTTTCTTGACCTTCAGGAGGATAAAGTGTTCCATCTGGTAAAATATAATGATGTATTACATCTTTTCCATTTACTGATTCAGCAAATTCAAATGCTTTACCATCATTGGATCTTAAAGTTTTTACTGTTTCTTCATATCCATTTGGAGTAATTTGTTTAGTAGTCTCGACTGTAATACCTTCAGGTAATCCAGTCAAATCAACTACACCACCACGCATTTTACGAGATGAACGTTTCTTAGCAGGTGATTTGGAGCGTGATTTCTTCTTCTTACCTCCTCCAAAAGCAGTTGCATAACCTGCTCCCAGATTCTTAGATATGAAATCAGCATTCATGGGTTTCTCATAAGAAGGGGCTTTGTAATGATCTTCACCTGCAGTTGTAGGAATCAAACTATCATTGGAATAATTACCACCTTTGGCAGATCCACCACGCATTTTGCGTCCGCGAGAAGGTGATTTGGAACGACGAGTTGAACGTTTTTTAGCACCACCTTGTTTAGCGGGAGCAGGAGTAGCAAATCCTGCATAATCTTTGCTTGCATAACAAATTCCTCCTGAACTTTGAAAAGGTTGGAATGTAGGAGTTAAATAGGAACTCATTATATCTATATCTTTTAGATAGATATTTTATCTATCGAAATGAAATATCAAAAACAGAAAATATCTCTTATTTCTTTTGTGTCTTCTTCTTAGTTGTCTTCTTCTTCTTGGTTGTTGTCTTCTTCTTTTTAGTCGTTTTCTTTTTCTTTCCACCATTCATGGTTGAATAAGCAGTTCCTCCATTTGCTTTAATAAACGCATTATCAAGAGGACGTTCATATTTATAAGTGGATTGATGAGATTCCATACTGTGATAATCTGAACTGGGACGACAAATTCCACCTGAACTTGTAAAAGGTGCGAATTTAGGTAACATATAATTGCGTGAAGGCAGATTCATTCTTCTATTTGTTACAAACGATATTTTTATAAAATGAAATGAAATTAAGAATGAATCATTTCTTCCAGAATTCCTTCTCTGGATTCATTTTCTGGAACATATTTTCCTTGATAGGAATGTGAATTCATCCACTTCTTCATCGTTTCCAAAATCACATGTGGATTCAAGGATGCGACTCTTTCAAGTTGAATGATTTTACCTGGAATCACCTCTTCGATTCTTTCTACAATATTTTCATAGATATTAAATTGAGAATCAAAAGGCTTTACAAATCGTGAAATGACAATCTCAGGATGTGACAAATCCATCATCATATGCAAAAAAGGTGTTGCATAATGATCATCATTTTGCACAATGGATAAATCTCCTTCCATAATAAATATAGAAAAGTATTTAAATCCTCCATATAACATGAGAATATTCCATTTTCTTTCAGGAAGGAAAGAGAGAATTTCCCTCTTCATCTCTTCCAATAAAGAGATCTCTCCAATCATCTCTTTCACCATCTTCTCTTCTTCCACATGTATGTGGAATTGACGGTAAAAAGGATAAATCATTTGAGTCTTGTAGAACCAACTTGACACATTCTTCAATATCCAGATCGGATGATCTCTCAAAGCATTATGTCCTTGAATAGTGAAATTCCGATACAAAGCATAACATTTGTATTGAATACCATGAACTGTTTTTCCAATAATGAAACGAAGTGAGAAATTGGTATATTCATAACGAATTACCAAACGAATCGATTGAACAACATCCTCATAAAGACATTGTTCTTCTTCAATGATGATTTTCTCATCAAATGTTCCATTCGGATAATCAAAATCAGGATATTTGGTATTCAGAATCATCGAGAATATATTCTCTTGATCCACAATTGCCCTACTTCTTAGATTTTCATCCAATTCTACATCTGAACATGCCATCAAAAGACGACGTATGTAATTGGTAATGGCTGTTTTGCCATTCTCTTCTACTTGAAACACCTCTTCAGGTAAAATAAAATTGGGAACCATCTTTACGTCTATATGAAACGTTTTTTACGTTTGGAAAAAGATATTCTTCTTCCAAACCTTATTTGATTCATTTTTTTTTCTATTCAAAATTCACTTCTATTGAAATATTATGTTTATTCACTGTTTTTGTAGCTGAAATCGATAATTCCGTTCTTTTACGTCTCTTGGTATCTCCCTCTTTCTTCTTATACAGATTTCGAAGACTCACATTCATATCATTCTCAATCTCATCATAATTCTCATCTATAAAATCCAAAATCTTATTTTCAATAGCCCATCTGAAAAAATTCAGTTGTCCAACAGTGGTGATTAATTCATTACCATCGTGATCTATAAAACTAATGCGTTCTCGCCTACAAAATGGATCAAATAGTTTTTTTGAATAAGCTTTTAATTGAGCTTTATAATCAAGATAAACAATGAAATTACGAATACCCTTCTTCTTGTTTTCATATTCCACTACATAATTCACATTCTTCTTTTTACTATAATTTGTCACAAACCAATCTAAAATTCGCAACGATGTTTTGGATTTACCCGTTATCACTGGAATCACCTTATTTAGATTTTTACGTTCTTTGAAGAACAATATCAATGACTGCATCAATAAATCTTTTTGCGAAAAAATCTTTGTCAAAGTCTCCATTGTCTTCATATATTCTGATTCAGATACCTTCATATTATTTACGTTCATCGTTAAATCTTGTGATTTTACTACCATGTCAGTCATCTTTTCTTCTCTGCACAGTGCGTTTAAATTTTCCTTGAGATCTAAACTCACTTCCATTTTATTAATTTTTAAAATGGGAATTTCTTTAAGTTCATTTTAAACGCATTTTGTTTTTGATAAGCAATCCTTATCAAAATTCAAATTTTTAATTTTAAAAATATTCTCAAAATTCACGTTATCATTCAAATACTTAGGCATCCATCACCATACCTGCTCCACCTCCTGCACTCACTCCATGCTCAGGATTACGAAGCATCTCTTGCCAATGATGATACATATGACAAATCAACTTCACATCCAACTTTGTCATCCAATCCATCACCTTGATAATATCTGTCATCACGCGTGTCTTCAAAAACTCTCCATGAATATCAAAAATCAGTCTCTTCAGATAAAATGGCACTGTTCCCTTCTTCTCCACATTCTTCTTCATATACACCTCCAATACATGCTGGCAAAGTGATACGAATTGAACTTCAAATCCTGCAAATACATCCTTGTCATGTGGGAAAAATGTGAGATACTCAAGAAGTGCCTCCTCTCCACTCTTTCTCAGTTCCAAATACCGATAAAAACGATAATTCGTGTTTCCCCACACATCCCGAGCCTTCTTATAAATATTCGACATAAACTTCTGACGATGATAATATCCATCTACCAACACATAACCCTCATAAGACAGTTCTGTCATTGATGCCAGTGTTGTAAGAATCGATAGATCCCCATCTACCACCGGTTGATGAGGCACCTTCTGAATTCCAATATCTACATCCATCTCTTGGAATGTATTCATCTCTCGTGTTGAAATATGAAAAATCTGCGGTGCTGAATACTGCACCACCATATTATTCTCAGGATGACACAAAATAAACGAATAACAAGAATTCACATCCATCCTTCCAAAAGCATCCACTGGGAATACCTCCTCAAACAACTCCTGAAAACTACGCTTGCTCAGCCAACGAGCCTTCGAAGCATTCACACACTTCTTCGTCGATAGCATCCAACGACCACCATAATAATAAACACGCATCAGTGTTCCCTCAATCGACAACTCCAAATGAGAAGATCCTGCATCCATCACAGGATTCACTGTTCCCTCCTCCATATCCTCCATCTTATCAAATGTATAACAAACCACCTTATTCGTCTCCTTCTCCACAATCAATCCATTACACTCTCGCATCCACTTCTCATTCGATGGCGACTTCTCTGTCGCACAAATACAATACAGTGAAGGATATACCGCCTCATCTACCTTCAGACGATAATGAAAGGGCTCACTCTCAAGATGAGCCTTGACTTGATCAAACGTAACAAGGTTATTTACACGCAAATAATTCTGGAACTCCATCTTTTTTTTTAGTCTCTCGGATCTATCTTCTATTCTCGATAATTCTTTATATTCAAATAATTTGATCATTTTTTTAAGAAAAGAATGAAAAAAATGAGTTTGGTGTAGTATGAGAAAAAGTATCGTTTAATAATAGGTGAGTATTTGCATGGATTCTTCAAAAAACCCATCAGAAAACAATGAAATTGAAATTGAATATATGAATGAAAAGAATAATGAATCGGTAGTAGGTTTGAGTAATACGGAAAATGAAGAAGAGGAACCAGTGATTGAACTGAATGAAGAGGAAGAAGATGAAATGGAAAATGATGAAGTGGATGAATTAAAAACAGTAAGTAATCGTTCAAAAGAGGTTGTTTTTGAAGGTTTGTCAGCAAAAAGCAAAGAAATGTTAAATTCACCTCAAAGCATTGTAATCGAAAAGTTAGATGAAGAGGGAAAACAGCCAGAAGGAGGAAATGAAGATGAGCTTTTTTTTGGAGCAAATGATGAAGTAGAAGATAAAGATATTTTTGAAGAAGAGGATGTAGTCACCATTCAACAAAATATTGCTTTACAAGAATCAGAATTAAAATTTGAAGATGAATTTGTATATATACAAGAATTACAAAATCAACTTTTAGCTTCACTTCCTGTGACAAAACAAGGACTTTTGTATGTTCAAAAGAGAATTGAACGCGAAGTCATGGCAATTATGGAACTAAAAAAACATGGAATGAAAAAGAATAAGCAAATTGAAAGTGGAATTGAATATAATTATCAAAATCATTGGATTATACCTATTTCTCTTGATATTCATAAAATCTTCATTACTCTTAAAGAAGAGGGTGATGAAATATTTGTTAGCAAAGAAAATATGATAGAAAATATGAATAATAACATGATTGAAGCTATGGAAACTGAAGGCTTTGTTGCATCACGTGAAGATACAAGAGGAATTCAAAAAGAAGATCAACGTATTCAAATGAAACAAATCAAAGCTTTGGATCACAAAGCGATTGTAAAAGATGAAGAATATACATTTGGAGAACTTGTATTAGATGTAGATAAAATTACAAAACCTTATATTCCCAAATTAACTTCTCCTGAAGAATCCATCTCAGATGCTCCTTCTCAAGATCCTTTACATGAAGAAGAAAAAGAAAATGAAAATGAATCATTAGAAGGAGGTGCAAAAGGACCTCTTCATTCTTCTATAGGTTATCTTCATAAACCTAAAGATACCATTGAATCAATTCGTTATTATGATATTGATAATATTTATTGGAATAGTCGCAAAATACTTCCAGAAATAGAAACATTTGAAAATATTCGTGACGAAAAGACCGATCAAATTAAAGAAGTAACTCCCTATACACTTATTCCTGCCGAAGAAATCAATACCGTAGGTATTATGGTATTACCTCATGCTGGTCAAAATATTACAAATCTCGATTTACTTTATACTCCTTCCAATTATTCACCTCATATTCTCTCGAAATCATATGAAATTATTGGTAATATTGAAAAAGTTCGTATTTCAGATGATAAATCATCTATTATTGTCTCTATTCCAAATCATGGTCTTTCACGAGATTCTCATTATATCATTATTGAAGATTGTGATTATTCACCCACTATAAATGGTATTCATAAGTCAGTTAATATTATAGATGATAATACGATATCTTTTAAGAATAAACGCAAAATAGATATGATTCATGAAGGATCTAAAGGAAAACTCTTCAGTTTAACCACCATTCCATTTGATAAATACAAAATCAAAAAAGGATCAAATGGTTATGAGAATGAGTTTGTAGAGACTACCTATGAAGATGGTGAAGAATCAAAAGATCATATAAAATTATATTTGTTCGATGAGATAAAGATAGGAAATCAACAAGAATATGAAAAGATTTTGAAAAGTTGTGCTCCGACAATGAGAGATATTTTTGAAAATGAAAAAGAAAAATTAGAGAAATGTGAAACCATGGAAGAGATGGAAGAGATTTTACAACCTTATGGATTAAAGATCACAGATTTATATTATGCTCAATTTCAAGAAGTTGAGAAAATCCTAAAATCCAATTTAATCAAATCAGAAGAAGAAACTGAAAAAGAAATGAGTGAAGTTCTTCCTACTTTGATTTTTCATAATGGAGATAAATCATTAATGTCAAACCCTAATCTCTTTTTAGCAGATCTTTATATATCAAGTCCATTTATTCAAAAATATTATGGAAAATACATTCAATATAAAGAACCTGAAGATTCACTTTATCTTCGTTTCCAATGGATTTTAAATCAAATTGATCATGGTTTATTATATATTTATTATATTTTATATGAAAATATTGATTTGTTTTATGAAAATCATCCAAAAGAGATTATTCAATCTATGCTTGATTTATCGATTCAACAATTTGAAGAATTGGAAACTACATTGAAAAGAGAGTATGATACAAGAAAAGCAGAGATGAAGGGTAAAGAAGTGAAAGAAGAGACTTGTGCATTATATCATTATGAGGCTTATCAAGTTCCTTCAAAAGCAAAAGTATCTGAATTTGATGAAAATTCAATGAAAGTAGAAGATAAAGGTATTATTTATTATTTGCCAAATGGAACTGTTTTTTATATGGAAGAGAAGATGTATCAAGTGGAAGGTGGTAAAAAGATTGATTTCCAAGGGACAGTAGAGGGTGTAATGGCATTAGTAGGTGATAAGATTTATGTTTGGGATCAAAATAAGAAAGAATGGACAAAATCAGACATGGAACCTAAATATCATCAAATTCGTTATTTATGTGAATTTGGTGAAAGGGATATTCGTGAAATTGATTTGGATTCAATGGATTGTGTATATCGTGAAAAGACGGGTTGTGATACTCGTATTATAGGTCGTTTGAAAGATAAAATGACAAAAATTGATTTATTAAGAATTTCATTTGAAGAATTAAAAGAATATATTGAAAAGAAGGTTTATAAGAAGAAGGTAGAAGATGGAATTCAAAACACCATTTTCAAATATTTTAGTCGTGATATTGAATCTATCGAAAATGAAATGAAAGTAAATCGTAAAGAAGAGAAGAAAGGAAAGAAAGAAGAGGAAAAAGAGGAAGAAGAAGAGAAAAAAGAGGAAGAGAAGATGATTGAATTAACAGGTGAAGATGAAGATGAAAGAAATTTTCAAAAACTTCTCCGAACTATTAATCAACTTCCAAATTATGATTTAAAACGTGATTATATCTTCCAATTGATTGATAAAGATGGTATTTTAGTTGGTAAAGATGTTTATTCTAAAAAATATCGTCGTAAAATGTTAGGTATTTGTGGCCATTGGACTTTTGAGAATCGTATCTTTAAATCAACCAATGTGATTCGTCGTGACACTTTATATAATCAAATGACTTCTATTTTTGGCGATGGTGGATCAGCACAAGCCAATGTGATTACATGTAATCATTGTGGAAATACATTAATTCAAACAGATTATGATGAAGTAGAGGGATTTGCAAGTTCTGGAGCTTATATATTGAGTCGAGCAGTATTAGAAAAAGAACCTCAAGATGGAAAGAAACCAGACTTGGGTCATATTTTACGTTGTGATTCAGATGATTTTAAAAAAATTCTTCTTGAAAAGGGATTTAGTATGGATTCTTATGGACAATCGATGAAGATTTGTGAATTTGTATTAAATTCATTATGTCAAAAGACAGGAGTGATGATCACAAGTGAAGAATTAATCGATATCATTCGTGATTCAATGGATAAATTGAAGAGAATGATTCCTAAACAGGAGTATATTTTAATTCGTATGAAGAAATTGGAGGAGAAAGGTATTCAAGAACGCGAATTAAAGATGAAACAAGAAAGAGGTGATTTTGATAAATATTATCGTGAATATGTTGAAATCAAATATCGTTCAATCATTGCCTCGCGTTTCTTAATTACAGTTCAAACATCAATTCCTTCGTATAAACGTGATTCAAAAGATGCCATAGGTGGTTTTATTTCATTTGATGGTAAAGATGGTATTCAATATTTAGCGACTATTTTTAAACAACTCGGTTTTATCATCTTTAATGGAAGAGAATTAGAAGAGAGTGAAGAGAAGACTTTCGAAAGATATATTGAACAGAGTTATCAAGATTATTTGAAATCTGTAAAGATTCAGGATTTGATTAAAAAGAAGATAGATTATGAGAGGGAAATTCGCAAAAAGAAAGTTTTGACCATAAGTGGTGATGAACCAATTGTTTTGAAACGTCCTGTTTATCCTGAAGTTGCTCCTATTCCTGAAAATTTTGAAGAATTAGTGATCAAAGCAAAAGATAAAAAAGAGATTTATGAATTATCAAATCAATTGTTGAAACGCATGTTTTATATTGGACAGAAGATAAAGGATGTTTTGAAAGAATTTATGAAAAATGATTCAGTGATTGAAGCAACAGGACTTTTAGAAGCAACATGTTGTAAAGAATCTTTAGAAGGATTTACCAATTATATGGAATATATCAAGATACATATGCCAGGAGAGGGTGGAGCTAATGTTTCGGCATATATGGAAGAAGCAGATCGTTTATCTAATTTGTGGAAACGTTGTTTTAAAGAGTCAAGTTCGATATCTCGTGGTGTTTTAAAATCGCAAGATCCTTATCCATTTGTGATGAATCCAATTGTTTCATGTAATCCAGATACTGTTTCTCAATCAATTATTCAAGATAAGTTTATGATTTATGTAGATACTGGAAAATATGTGGGTGAAATGCGTGAATTTGTAGGAGAAGGAATGAATGCAAAAGATGTCAAAAGTGGTAAAACACGAAAAGAAATTATGGAGAAAGTCTATACTCATGAAGAATTTAAAGAATTATTGAATGCAATTGGAAGATTACACACCAAAATTCCTATTAAAGTAAATCAAGAGAAGATGGATGCTGAAAAGATGCGTTTACAACAATTATTACAAAATGCAGAGACCAATTTACACAATCAAATTATTCAATTAGTAACAAATATATTGACTGTATTAAATCGTAAGAGTGATAGTGAATTGAATTTGAAATTAATTCATTTGATAGAAAATATGGGGATCTTCCATCATTTAATTCCAATTGATGAAATGAAGATGAAGAATGATTTAAGATATAAGATTCGTATGCAACAATTTAAAAATGCAATACGATTAAGATATATTAAAAAGGTATATAATGAATATTTCCGAAGATATTTATCGATGATACAACATAATTATAAATTGGAAGATCATATAACAGAATTGGAATTTACAACAGAAGTAATTTCAAAACAGATTCAAGAAGAGATTTTTAAAGAATATGATATATTCTCACGATATTTTATGCAAGATATTCGTCCTTATTTTGAAAATGTAAAATTTGATTTAACAGCAGATGATATTCAAAATATTTATGGTAAAGATCCTATTTATAATCATGAATATAAAGATGTAATTGAAAATTCTGATTTCCAAAATCAACAAGCATCTTTAGTCGTATTAATGTTATTAGTTGAACAATTAAATAAGATGATTATTTGTATTAAAGATACCATGAAAATGCATGAGACTTCGTCTCAAGCGTCAGAGGAAAAGCAAGAAGGAGTTGATCAAATGAAGATGGTAGAATATGGATCTCGTAAATGTCAATTCCTTTGTGAATTCTTTTTAACTGTTTTCCAATTGATTGAAAAAGATCATCAAATGAATAATGATTGCACAATGGAATTGAAAAGAATTGAAAATATTATGATTCATGAGATTATTGAAGATCGTGCAAAGATGATTCGTGATGAAGATCTTCAAAAAGAAAATCAGTTCCTAAAGATTTACAATTTAAATCAATTGAAAACACAGAGTGCTAAACATGTTTCAGATATTGATGAAAAATTCTCTGAAGAACAAGAGTCAGCAGATCTTGAAATGGCCAAAGAAGATCGTCGTGAAATGATTCGTGATCGTTTAATGAAAGAATATAAACAACAAGGTAAAACATTTACTCAAGCGGAATTAGATGAAGCTGTTCAACATGCTGAAAACGATTTTACCAAAGATGATGCTATGGAAAATGAAGAATCTGGTTTAGCTGAATTAGTAGATGATGAAGCTGAAGCTACTGGTATGGACAGAGAAATTCTTGGTGATGGCGATTATGGTGATAATGTCGGTGAAACCGATGATTAGCCAAATGAAATAAAAAATGATTTCTTTATATTCAATGATAAAATAACTAATTTTATCAACTTAAAGAAGAACTTATAAAAAAGAAGAGTATTTACAATGGAACATTTATCGATGAATTTATCGGGAATGGTAAGAGAGCCAGCTGAGGATATTTCTCAGTTGCGTTTTGTGTATGACAAGGATTTGCCACCGACACCACCGCATCGTTTGGCATATTTGAAATCTCAAATTGCTGAGTTATTGAAGATTCCTCAGACGGTGCAGAAGTCTGAGGAGTGGTTACGTCAGAGGAATAGTATGATTACGGCATCGGATATTGGAGCAGTATTGGGTTTAAATAAGAATGGGGATCGAGAGAGTGTGTTGATGTCGAAGGTGGAACCAACTTTTCGTCAATTGAATAGTCCAGCGATTATACATGGAGTGAAATATGAGGATGTCGCAAATATGATTTATGCGAAGAGGAATAAAGTGACAGTTCAGGAATTTGGTTGTATTCGTCATCATACATTTCCTTTTGTAGGAGCATCACCAGATGGTATTGCTTTAGAGACGGGTGTGATGGTGGAGATTAAAGTTCCTTCATCACGAGTGATAGATGGAATAGTGCCACCTTATTATTATGCTCAGATTCAGTTTCAATTGAATACATGTTTATTGGATCGGTGTGATTTTTTGGAATGTAAGATTGTAGAATATTCGGAAGAGGAGTATGAAGAGGACAATTTTGAGGGTGATTATACGAGACATTCGAATGGAAACGAGAAGGGGTATGTAGCAGAGATTTTTAATAAGGAGACAGGATCGACAAGTTATGAATATGCACCTATTGGTTTGTATGGAATAGAATTGGAGATGTGGAAAGAGGAGATTATGAAGAAGTATCCTTTAAAGATGCAATCAAATAAGATATTCTCGTGTTTTACACCATGGTATTTGGATCATGTGTCATGTGTTCCTGTTTATGCAAATTCGGAATGGTTTTATGCAGTAATGCCGAGTGTAAAGAGTTTTTGGGATGATGTGGAGAAATATCGAAGATTGGGGATGGAGAAGTGTAAGGAGTATGTGAAGAAGTGTCGAGAGGAGAGGAAACAAAAGAAATTGGCAGAAAAACAACAACAGAAGGGTGAAAAGAAGGATAGGGATATACGAGAATTCATGGAAGGTGAGAATATACCAGATATACCAAAGTCAAAGGGAAAAAAAGGAAAAGGGGGGAATGAAGTAGATGAAGAGATGATGGGTATTCCTCCCTCAGGATGTCTTTTTTCAGAAGATGATTTTAAACCCATGATTCAACAAAATGATTCATTTGAAAAAAATGATGAAGAAGAAGAGGTATCAACTGCAGTTTCATTATTTGAAGAAGAATCAAATGTAGTTATTCCAGAGAAAAAGAAGAAAGTAATCAAGAAAGTAAAAGAGAATGCACTTTATCTTTTTTCTTAATTCGTTTTTTTTGATTGAATGAAATATGATTTGAAAATAGATTTTATTTTCAAAATGAGTAAAAATGTTTTAGTGACAGGAGGAGCAGGATTTATCGGAATTCATATTGTCAATCGTTTATTAAAAGATGAAGATGTTTCCAAAGTGATTATTGTGGATAATCTCATTTGTGCAAATATTTTTTTTGATGAAATCAAATTAAAATGGAATCAAGAGTATTCGAATAAACTTCATTTTTGGAATTTAAATATTAATTCAGATGAATTTATTGAAAATATGAAGAGATCTTATTCAAATATTCATGAAATTTATCATCTTGCATCTATTGCATCACCTATTATTTATAAAAAACATCCTTTTCAAACATTAGATACTTCTTATATCGGTTCTAAGAATGTATTTGAATTAACAAAACATTATAATTCAAAAACATTGATTGCATCTACTTCTGAAATTTATGGAGATCCTCAAATCACTCCTCAATCGGAAGATTATTTTGGAAATGTCAATTGTCATGGATATCGTTCTTGTTATGATGAAGGAAAACGTATTATGGAGACACTTGCTTTTGAATATAAAAAAGTATATAACTGTGATATTAAAATTGCCAGAATCTTTAATACTTATGGACCTTATATGAATATCGATGATGGACGTATTATACCATCTTTAATTCAATCTTTTTTAAAAAAAAAACCTATTCAAATCTTTAATGGTGGTAATCAAACACGTTGTTATAATTATGTAGATGATACATTAAATGGATTATTTACACTAATGAGAAGTAATTGTAAAGATCCTGTGAATATCGGAAATGATCAAGAATATTCTATTTGGGAAACATATGAAAAGATAAAAACAATTTTTCAAAATGAATTTCCTAAATACCATTCCGAATTACCAGTGGAAATGGGATTTAGCGATCAAGATGATCCTAAGATTCGCAGACCTCATTTACAAAGAGCTAAAGATATTTTGCAATATGAAATCAAAACACCCTTCGAAGATGGTATTCGCAAAACTATTCAATATTTCATCTCTCATCAACATTCCACTTTTACTTTTTAACTTTTTTTATCAAAATTTACCAATATAAAGAAATAAACTCTTTATATTCATTTTCATTTTATCAAAATGAACCAATATAAAAAGAAATCATAATTTTAAGAATAAATTTTCTTAAAATGAAAATAGAAAATAAATAGAAAAACATTTTATTTCTTGCCACCACCAAAGAAGGTTCCATTGGGACCCACAGCATTGAAGAGATTTTGGAATATAGGTCCACAAGGTTGGCTTTGGAAATTATTAATCCAAAAATTAGGTTCAGTTGGAATTAACATGGAACTTGATCTTGTTCCTGCACATAATTCAGGACATTTACCTTCTGGATAAACACCTGTTCCTTTAGGATAATACATCACACCTTCAGCATTCCAATCGAGAGGAGGTGCTTTACAAGGATAAGATGATTGCCATTCAGGTTCTTCATCTAAACGAATTGTTTTATTATATTCACGACCTGTTTGGAAGATAGGATTATTGTCACCTTTAACTCTCATAAAATCTAATTTCATATCTGTTATACCTCCAATGACACTTCCATCTTCTTTGGTTTCTAAAATAGGATAAGGATACATGTTTTTATAATAATTGACTACTAAAGTCGAATTTTGAATTGAAACACGATTAATATATAAATATTGAATGGGAAGAGGATCTTTTGTGCAAATTCCATTTTCCGAATCTGCCATATTTCCTGTTGTAATCACACTCATTGGATCAGGAATCAACTGATCTTCCGATGGAATACCTATTTGATAAGTAGGGAATAGGTATGGACTGTTCTTTACACCATAACTTCCAGCATATTTGGGATCTACAAATTTAATGACATGAATTAAGAATTTGATTTCAAAATAATGAATTTTATCCCATAAAAATAATTCGTATTTAATCTCTTCATTATTCTGTTTATCAGTCCATACATCCACATCTCCATATCCATTCTTGACAAAATCATAACTTCCTGATGAATTTAAAACTGGAATCATCTTTTCTGTAATCTGATCCAAATCTAATCTTAAACGATCTCTTGTGGTTGTTTTAATATAAGATTGATGATTTGTCATTCCTTTCAATTTTACTAATTCACGATCATTAATACTATCCAAATTCATTAATAACTTTTTAAAATCATATTGTGATTGATTCTCTTTTAACAAATTAGGACCTTTAGGATCATAAATTTCATCAATCATATCTACATAATTTTTATATTGTCTCTTTTCACCCTTATTATCAATTACCTCAATCACATCTTCATCACGACTCTTCGTTGTTCCAATACTCCCTATTAACCATGATGATCCATCACTCTTTTTCATAGAATATGCATAAGTTGCCATTATCATAATAAAGATTAGAATGATATAAATATGAAAATTTTCAATCTTCATCTATCTATTATCAATCAATAAAAATATTCACATAAATATTTTTATTTGTTTAAAATGAAAAAAATGAAAAATGAAATGAAAATAATTCCTAATTTTTGAATCGATTCAATAACTTCTTACGATTTGCAATCACCTTCATCTCCTCTTTTGATTTCGTATTTTCATCTTCCATCTCTATATACACATCCCTATATTCACCTTTTCGTATAAAATCAATCTTATGAATACTCTCACCATTCAAATGTATATATTTTTTCCAATCTCTCTCTCCCTGTAATATCTCTTCCAATTGCTTCTTCAGTTTTCCATCCAAATCAATATTCTTCTTCTTGATGTAAGTATCAATCATATCCTTTAATTCTTCATCTGTATAATCCGTAACCTTCTTCTTAACTACTCTCTGTTTCTTCTCCTCCTTCAATTTACCACTTTCATCCACTTCCGCTAATTGAAACAAATCATCTTCAAACAAATTTATATCATCACATCCTTCAAATACCGTCTCATGTTCTATAAATTCATTCTTTGATGATTTACCTCGATTTAGAATTACTTGTTTTCTCATCTTCTGTTGGTAATCTCTCAATTCCATCTTACATTCACGAAATTCTTTCTCCTTCTTTTCAAAACCTTGAAAAACATATCCCATCTTCTCAAACTCCTCATTTCGTATCTTTTCCATCTTTTGAATCATACCCTCTATCTTTCTTTCCTCCTCTTTATAAATACCTTCAATTTCCATTTTGTGAATTCTCTTTTTTATTCTATTTACTTCTTTATATCCATACTCTCACTCTTCATTTTTTCATTCATTTCACTACATTTTTCAATCACATCTCTCATTGTAAAAGAACTCTCTATCAATTCATCCATATCCACATAATATATCTTTCTTTTCAATAATTCATTATGATCAATGATTCTCTTCTCTGATACACCTTTCAAATAAAATTCATCTCGATCTAAAATTATTTTACATATTTCACTATCTGTCATCTTACCTACTTTAGGAATTCGATACATCAAATTCAACACATTCCATCGATCTTTCTGTATCTCTTCTTGTATCTTATTTATAAAACTTTCTTTCATCATCCTTATTTTTACAACTTCTTGACCATGTATCATCTCTATCTCATCTTCATAGTCAATATCAGATCTCTCTTCTTTAAACAAAATAATATCATTTTCATATCTACCATATAAAAATACTTGATATAAAAATATCATCTTCTGAATCTTCTCCTCATCATATTCTTGACCATTATTTCCTAATCTTCTTTTACATAAATACAAATAATATATTCCTCCACTCTCCTTCGTCACCTTTTGATAACGCATTGATTTTATTTCTCTTCTTTCATTTCTCTCTTCATTTTCTTCTTCAATATGCATACATTCAATTCCTTTTTGAATCTCTACTACTTCTGGTGTCTCCTTCTCCTCCATAAAATCCTCAATCTTCATATCTTGAATCTTTTCTACTAATTCATTCAACACTTCCTTCTTCTTTCTTCCTCTCTTCTTAGGCTCCTCTTTTACAACCACCTCTTCTTCTTCCACTGGTTTTATAATCTTCTTTCTACCCCTCTTCTTCTCCTCTTGTATCTCCATCTTTTGATTTACTCTCTTCTTTTATACTCTCTTCTTTATATACTTTCATTTTTTGTCTCATTTCTTTTATCTGTTTCTTATTTCTCAAATATTGATAATGACGAGCTTGATATCCAAAATCTTCATATAACAAATCCAACACTATTTCACTCTCTTCTTTTCCAATCATTTGCATCAACTCCAAACGACAACCTCGATCATCTTTATCACAATCTTCTATCTTCATTTTAACAAAATTCCATCTTCTACTCTTCCATTGATTCACATCTACTCCAAAAATCTTCGAAAATGCATAGATCTCTGTCATTCCTCCCCATCTCATTGGTATATAAATCTTTTCATTTGTCTCATCATCCATAAATGAACTCTCCTCATTTGCTGGTATTCCATACAAATCTCCATATGTTTCAATCGAATCAACATATTCACCATGATCAATCATTACCAAATCAGATACTGTTCCTTCAATAGGTAATGATGAATCTAACTTCTCATCCTTATTTTCCATAATCCAATCTTTTAATATAAATTGCAAATGAATCGATGCTTCACCCTCTTTAATCTTCTCATTATCAAATATTTTGTAAAAATATTTATTTTTATTCAATTTTTTTTGATAATCTA
>JACCDI010740519.1_pt1 | contig 128251 bp, 109 predicted proteins | sample 7442791 | NCBI WGS metagenome assembly JACCDI01 (sample SAMN15323434, study PRJNA562643) | freshwater metagenome | isolation source: river surface water | place: USA:Blue River Watershed | collected 2017-08-15
CCGTTCTTCGGACGGGATTTTTTTTAAGTCTGTAACAGACGCCTTGGTGGTGGAACTGGTAGACACGCAGGACTTAAAATCCTGTTCGCCGCAACGCGAGTGCGGGTTCGATTCCCGCCTGAGGCACAAAGCCTCTCACGAAAGTGAGAGGCTTTTTTGTTTTGAGGCTGTGTCGAAAGCTTGCTTTCGTAAACAGATGAAAAGCAAAAAAGCCAACAAAGTGCGTAGCACTTTGTTGAAAGGCTTTGGGTAAGACCGACTTGATTGGGAAGACGTTTTGAGCAAAGCGAAAAACGGCAGTCCAGAAATTCGTATCTTAGCAACAATATGTCACATTTAAAGGAAAGAATTGCTAAAAACTGTCTTAACTGTGGTACCGAGGTTGCTGGAAGATTTTGTCAGCAATGTGGACAAGAAAATGTGGAGATCAAGGAAAGTTTCATTCAATTATTAATTCATTTTGTAGAGGATCTTACGCATTTTGACGGAAAGCTTTGGAAGACCATAAAGCTACTTCTATTCAAGCCCGGAAGCTTAACTCAATATTATATTGAGGGTAAGCGTGCCACCTATTTGCATCCAATTAGAATGTATTTATTTGTTTCTGCTGTTTTTTTCTTGTTTATGTTTACAGGAGATGTGCCCGATAAACCTGAATTCATTAATGGCAGTCCCACACCTCCAAAAGACATTGCAACTGGTATCAATGAAGGACTTGATTTAAATTTAGGAAGTGATTCTGTACAATACAAAACGGTCGAAGCATACCAACTGGCACAACAAAAATTACCAGAAGGAAAAAGAGATGGTTGGTTAGATGCCCTGGTAAAAAAGAAAGGAATTGAATTGAATGCTAAATATGAAGGAGATAAATTTAAAATTGGTAAGGCGCTAATAGAGCAATTCGAACACTATTTTTCAAGAATGCTCTATGTATCTCTTCCAATTTTTGCTTTCTTTATTTGGATCTTATATAGAAGGAATAAAAATCATTTCTTTGTCGACCATATTATATTTAGTATTCACATCTATTGTGCTTTGTACATTATTTTATTTTCTGTAAAACTAATCAATCAGATTTTAGAATTGATAATTTCAAAATCAACAGGTATTCCTGTGTTGATGGTTGCTTCTGTGATTGTGGTCTACTTGTATATGTCTCTAAGGAATCATTTTAATCAATCATTCTGGAAAACCCTATTAAAATTTTTAATTTTAATACTTCTTACGTTGATTTTAATGGGTACATTGATGATTTTATTTTTTATGTTTTCATTATTTAATATATAGCCATGTCTCAAGATCAACTTGCGGGAAGTTTTTTAGAATTAGTAGAAATCATGGATACGCTAAGAGCGAAGTGTCCATGGGATAAAAAACAAACGATACAAAGTTTGAGAAGTAATACCATTGAAGAATTATATGAACTAATTGATGCAATCATAGAAGAGGACTGGGAAGGTATTAAAGAAGAATTAGGTGATCTACTTTTACATGTTTTATTTTATGCTAAGATTGGAACGGAACAAGGTCATTTTACTTTACAAGATTCAATTGAAGCAATCTCTAAAAAGTTGATTCATCGTCATCCACATATTTATGGCGACGTAAATGTGCAAGATGAAGAAGAGGTAAAGCGCAATTGGGAGCAATTGAAATTACAAGAAGGCAAGACTTCCTTATTAGCTGGTGTGCCGAATAGTTTGCCAGCGATGGTGAAAGCATTTAGAATTCAACAAAAAGTAAAACAAGTAGGATTTGAATGGGAGCATGTAGAACAGGTTTGGGATAAAGTAGAAGAGGAGATAGCTGAGTTAAAAGCTGAAATAGCAGCAAATAATAAAGCGCAAATGGAAGCAGAATTCGGGGATGTCTTATTTAGTTTGATCAATTATGCACGTTTTTTAAATATTGATCCAGAGACGGCATTAGAGAAAACAAATAAGAAATTTAAACATCGCTTTGAACTGATGGAAGCCCACGCAAAAGCAAATGGATTGGATTTAGCTATACTAAGTTTAAGTGAGAAAGAGGAACTTTGGCAATCGATGAAGTCAAAATAAGAATGCATAAAAAAGAGGCGCAAATATTTGCGCCTCTTTTTTTAGTCTTTGGAATAATTTTTTTATTCATTTAAATTTAACATGAACGCATAGTTTCCAAAGAAGCCTGGATAAATGCCTGATAATTTAAGCGTGGAGCTCTTTATTTTTTTCAATTGATCATAGAACTCTTCTGTATTTTTGATTGGTTGATCATTTACATGGGTTATAACAAAGCCTTTTTCAACCCTGCTTTTACTTAAAATCCCATTGCCTAATTCTTTCACCAATACACCACCTTCGATATCATTTTTTTCTGCAGTTGCTTTGTCGACAGTTTCCAATTTGCCCCCAAGCTTTTCTGCTGCTCTGCTGCTACTTGCTAAGTCGGTGTTCCCTAATTTTGCTTTTAGAGTCACATTTAAAGTCACATCCTTATTATCTCTTTTAACAGTAATGGTAATTTTATCGTTGGGTTTGTATTTAGCCAGCTGTTCTTGAAGCTCTGGAGAGGATGTAATTGATGTGCCATTCAATTTGGTAATGATATCGCCAACTTTAACGCCAGCTGCTTTAGCTGCGCCACCTTCAAGCACATCTGTTACAACGATACCCTGTACATCACCTATTTTTACTTTAAAATCAGCCTCTAATTTTTTAATTTGTTCTTCAGTCAAATCATCTTGTGGGTAGGAAATACCAAGGTATGCACGTTGTACAGTACCAAATTTCACAATATCTGTCACAACCTTTTTTACAAGATTTACTGGAATAGCGTATGAATAACCAGCATAGGATCCAGTTGGAGAAGCAATTGCTGAATTAATACCTACCAATTCCCCGCTTGTATTTACTAAAGCACCACCACTATTTCCTTGATTGACTGCAGCATCTGTTTGTAAAAAGGTTTCAAGTGGCTTATCACTTTGTCTAGAGTTGATATTGATAGACCTGTTTTTTGCACTTATAATACCAGCAGTGATGGTTACATCTAAATTTAAAGGGTAACCAATTGCCAATACCCATTGACCTAATTTAATTTCATCACTATTGCCGTATACTAAATAAGGTAATCCACTCGCATCAATTTTAATGACTGCTAAGTCACTGCTAGGATCTGTCCCAATTACCTTCGCTTTATAGGTTTTTTTATTCGTTAAAGTAACATTGATTTCATCTGCGCCATTAACTACATGATTGTTGGTTACGATATAGCCATCTGCTGTTATCAACACGCCACTACCACTTGCTCTCTGTTCAGGGATGACTCTTGGCCCGCCAAAAAAGTCACCAAACATATCGTCGTCTCCAAAGAAATCAAAAAATGGATTTCTTTGTCTTGGTTGAGCATTTTGCTGAACTTGTTTGGCATTTGTTTTAGTTTTAATATGAACCACAGCCGGAGATGCTGCACTTGCTGCAGGTGTAAAATCTACTGTTGAGCTAGGTGCATTTCCTTGGAACAAACTTGCATAGTTGGCTGGCAAACTATTAGTGGCATCAAATGCGTTATTGGATTTGTTCAATTTAGCATAACCCCAAACACTTAAAAGTGTCGTGGTAACACTAATGCCAACAATGGCTAATACATTTTTTAAATTCAAATTCATAACTAACTATTTGTTGTTTATATAATCTTTTTTACAAATTATGTACCAATTTCAATGCAATCTAATGCAGCTGAAATTATGTCACAAATTTGATCAATGAGTTTAACAAAAGATTTACGAAATTGTTCGTTTATGTATTTAAAACCATGAGTATCCTGTGGTCAAGGGCTTATTGTAGTTCTGATAAGAATTGCAAAGTATCTACTCCATCTGCATATTGAGCGAGTACTGGTTTTTGTAAACTTCCAAAAGGAAGGTGTTTTTTTCCAACAATGCATTGGATGGCTTCCATGTCAAAATTGAATGTATGCGCCGGGTCATAATACTGATAATGGATCTGACTGATTGCAGCAAATGGGGATGGATTTTCACTTAAAAGTACGCCTCCTGAGTCCATGTACAATTGCTTGCTCATTATCAATAAGGCCAATTGATAATCATAATTGTGCTTGTATTTGTGTTGATCCAATAAATAGTTATATTTACTAAGGGCGTTTAAAAATGGAATAAAATCATATCCATGAGGTACCAAAATTTGGGTCACATTCCTGCATCCCATTCCAAAATAAAGCATGCAATCATCTGCAAGAAGCCTCAATTCTGCTTCGGTTTCATGGCCGTCTAGTAAGGCGATAGAGGTTTTATTTTTTCGTATAATATTCGGGAATTTGCCAAAATAGTATTCAAAATAATTACCAGCATTATTGCCGCCGGTTGCAATGTAAGCATCACAATTTTTCAATTGTTCTTGCACCAAAATCTGCGCTTTAAAATCTGGGTTGATCTGAATTAAACTTTCAATGATGAAGTCGATCAATACTTTGTCTTTTGAAGATGGTTTTACCACAGCTGTATGTCCAGCAATAAGGGTGCTTAATAAATCATGAAAACCGACTAATGGGATATTGCCAGCCATGACAATTCCCACTTTTATTTGAGTTGGTTGATCGGCAATGGTTGGATAGTTACCGGTCCATTCGATTAATGCTTGTTCATTCAGAAACTGCTGACTAATTTGAAGGATTGCCTGGTCGATAAATGCTGGTAAAAACCAAGCATTTTGACGATATGCAGCTTCTTTAGCAGCTAATAATGCGGAATTATTTGAATTTTGGAGCTGTTGTCCAAGGGTTACAAAACCTTTAATTCTTGCTTGTAAGTTCATGCTTGTGTTATATCTTTGTAAGCAAAAGTACGTTACTAAAATTTAAATAATTTTTATGGCAATCAAAATTACAGACGAGTGTATCAATTGTGGCGCATGTGAGCCAGAATGTCCAAATAATGCAATTTACGAGGGTGGTGTAGAATGGGCAATGTCCGATGGTACATCTTTAAAGGGGACTTATACTTTAATGGATGGAAGTTCGGTAGATGCTGGTGCAAGACAAACTCCAGTTGCAATGGATACTTATTACATTACTCCCAATAAATGTACCGAATGCCAGGGTTTTCATGAGGAACCTCAATGTGCTGCTGTTTGTCCTGTTGATTGTTGTGTGCCAGATGAGTTGTATAAAGAAACAGTAGATGAGTTAATGGCTAAGAAAGAAAAATTACATTTATAAAAATGGTTTAAAAAAGGGAATCGTTTCCCTTTTTTTATTGTTCAATTATTTGGTCAATGAATGACCTTTTCAAAAAAGATGCTATGAAAATTAAAGTTGCATTAGTTACAGGTGGGTATAGCTCAGAAGCTGAGATCAGTTATAAAAGTGCTAAGACTGTTTTGAATGCATTGGATAAAGAAAAATTTGAGGTGTATCAAATTGATATTCATCCAACTGGATGGTGGTACGAAAATGCTGTAGGGGAGGAAGTAGCTGTAGATAAAGCAGATTTTAGTATTGTTGAAGGTGCTGAAAAAATAAAATTTGATGTAGCATTGATGTGTATTCATGGAACGCCAGGTGAAGATGGTAAATTACAAGGTTATTTTGATATGATTGGCTTGCCTTATACCAGCTGTGATACAGCGACATCTGCATTGACTTTTAATAAAAGATATACTGTCGCTGTGGCGGGATTTGGCGGTGTTGGTGTGGCTAAATCTTTACATTTATTTAAAGAAAATACTTTGAGCACAGCTGAAATTTTAGCAAATCTAAAATTACCTGTATTTGTCAAACCCAATAACGGAGGAAGCAGTTTTGGTATTAGCAAAGTGAATCAAGCTGAAGCATTGCCTATAGCATTAGAGAAAGCATTTAAAGAAGATACTCAAATTTTAATAGAGGAGTTTATTAGTGGAAGGGAATTTACAATTGGTGTTTTTAAATCCAAAGGTAAGATTACAGTTTTGCCTATTACTGAGATCAAAACAGAGAATGAGTTTTTTGATTATGAGGCAAAATACCAAGGTAAAAGTAAAGAAATTACGCCTGCGGATATCCCAACAAAAATGTTTGAAGAATTAACTGCTGCTGCTCAAAAAGTATATGCTATTTTGAACTGCAGAGGTGTGGTTAGAATTGATTTCATTTATGATGAGGTTGCAGAAAAAGCATATATGTTAGAAGTAAATACTGTGCCTGGGCAAAGTGAGGCAAGTGTTATCCCCCAACAGGTGAAAGCAATGGGCTGGACTTTAACTGAATTTTATGGTTGGATAATAGAAGATTGTTTAGAAAAAAAATAAACTCAAGCATTTTGAAAATCATTGACGATATACTTAAAAAGCCTTTGTGGATCAATGTACTCATTGGATTTGGAGTAGCATTATTTTTATTTATAGTTTTCTTTTTTTCATTAGGTTGGATTACTGGCAATGGTGAAACAGAAAAAGTACCAGCAGTCATTGGATTGGATGTTATTGCTGCTGAAAAAAACTTAAGAGCACTTGGTTTTGATGTGGAGTTACAAGATTCAATTTATGTTGACACACTTGCAAGAAATGCGGTTTTAAGACAAACCCCAGATGCAGATGAAATTGTAAAAAAGGGCAGAACAGTCTATCTTACAATCAATCGAGTAATCGCACCACAGGTTGATATGCCTAATCTAGTTGGATTTTCTATTAAAAGTGCGGAGACTTATTTAAAAGTGCTTGGATTAAGATTAGGATCAATTCAAATGGTGCCTGATCAAAATAAAAATGTTGTGATTGATCAGTTGGTGAATGGTCAGCCTATAGCGCCTGGATCCAAAATCCCTTCGGGTACTTTGATTCATTTTCTTGTTGGAGATGGAGGCGCTTCTGCGGTGATGACTATGCCTGATTTAGTTGGGTTAACTTATGAGCAAGCTAAAGCACAATTAATCAATTTGGGATTAAATCTTGGTATCGTAACAGTAAATGGATCAATCAATGATAGCGCATCAGCTTTTGTTTTTGATCAAAGCCCAAGTGTATATGGCAGTCAATTAGACTCATTAGGGATGCCCATAAAAAATAATATTTCCAGGGGTGCAACGATCAATCTAGTTTTAGACAAGGTGGCGCCGATGAAAGCAATTCGAGATTCAATACAATAACGCAATTATTTAAAATTTAAACTTTATTTTTTTATGAATACAATTACTGTAGAAGCTTTAAAAGCAAAAATTGATGCCGGGGAAAAGTTAAATCTTTTGGATGTGAGAGAACCACATGAGCATGCTGCGTTTAATATTGGAGGACAATTATTGCCTTTAGGTTTGGTGCAAGCATTACAATTAGATGAAATTGAACATTTAAAAGATGAAACTATTTATGTGTATTGTAGAAGTGGTAATCGAAGTGGCCAGGCTTGTATGATGATGGAACCTTATGGTTTCAAAAATGTGGTCAATGTAGTGGGTGGCATGTTGGCTTGGCAAGAAAAGTTTGCTAGCTAGTCTACTATAGATTGGTATCATATTAAATTTATTATATGAGAAAACTATTTCAATGCATTGGACTTAGTTGCTTAGTTTTTTTGTCAGCGTGTCAAAACGATAAAATCATATCAAAATCAAATTATCATGACACAACTGGCAAAACTGATATCTTATCTGGAGGGGTAAAAAGGATCCCAATTCATACTGTAAAAGGCGATTTTACAGTATGGACAAAAAGAGTTGGAAATCATCCTACTAAGAAAGTTTTATTATTGCATGGAGGGCCAGGTGCAACACATGAATATTTTGAATGTTTTGATTCATTTTTTCCTCAAGAAGGGGTAGAGTATTATTATTATGATCAATTGGGGTCTGCGTATTCTGATAATCCTAATGATAGCAGTCTGTGGACCATTGATCGTTTTGTTGATGAGGTCGAAACGGTTAGAACTGCGCTTGGCTTAGATGCCAATAATTTTTATTTACTTGGACATTCTTGGGGAGGTATTTTAGCAATTGAATATGCATTAAAATACCAACAAAATTTAAAAGGATTGATTATATCCAATATGATGGCTTCTATCCCAGCCTATGTTCAATATGCGAACGATGTGTTAGGGCCTCAATTACCTAAAGAGGTTTTGACTAAAATAAGGGCTTATGAAGCGATTGGCATGTACACAGATCCAACGTATTTAAAATTAATCAATGATTATTATTATCCTGAACATGTATTAAGGATGCCTCCATCAAATTGGCCAGATCCGGTTTTACGTGCTTTCGCTAAATTAAATTACCCTTTGTATTTAAAAATGCAAGGTCCTTCTGAATTTGGTGTAGTTGGAAATGCAACATTGAAAGACTGGGATAGGACAGCTGATCTGTCCAAAATTAAAGTACCAACTTTAAGTATTGGTGGTACTTTTGATACAATGGATCCAGAAGCTATGAAAAAGATAGCTAAGCAAGTGCAGAATGGTACTTTTTTACTCTGTCCCAAAGGTTCTCATATGTCTATGTATGATGATCAACAAACTTATTTCAAGGGGCTGATTGCATTCATCAACAAAGTAGATAAAGAAGCAAGATAATTTATAAAAAAGGTCCTTATTTCTAAGGACCTTTTTTATATGGATTATTTTAAATCAATTTTTAAACTCAACCAGAAGTTTCTTCCAGCCATTGGATAATAATTATTTGAAGTGATGGTTGTACGATCATAAATATAACTGTAGGTATATCCATTGGGTTCATATTGCACATCTAAAAGATTATTGATATAAAATTGTAATAACATCTTGTATTTTGATTTATTTAAAACTGTCCAGTGGGCGTTGATGTCATTCAAAAAATAAGCGTCCAATATTCTTGATTCGTTTTGTGTATTGTCTAAATATTGCTTAGAAATATACTTAGTTGTCCAATATAAGCTAAGTTTATCTGTTGGGTTCCAATTAAAAGTTCTGTTAGAAATGATTGATGGTGATAACGCGATTGTAGTGTTTTTATGCTGTATTGCAACTTGAGTATTTTCATCGTAATCGTCCACGTATTCGGTGAATGCTTTTATTTTATTTTGACTAAAGCTCACGCTGTAAGTTGTATTTACTTTTTTACTATATGCGTATTTGATTTGAAATTCAGCACCTGCTCTATAGCTTTTTGGCGTGTTTGTTCTAGTATAAGCACCTACATCATTAATTTTTCCAGTCAATACCAATTGGTCAGTATAATCCATAAAATAGAAGTTGGCATTGAATGCATATTTAGACTTTTTATATTCCAAGCCAGCTTCCCAATCTATCAATCGTTCGCTTTTTGGTTGTTCATTTATACTTGCTTCAAAATCGTCTCTGATGGGTTCTTTATTTGCGACAGCGACACTTGCGAAGTATAAAATATTTTTTGTTTGGTATGAAATTCCCATTTTCGGATTAAAAAAATTGAACTTACGCCCAATAATTAAATCTGTATTTTTTGTAAATCCATTCATCTGATGGTGAACTGTTCTATATTGTAAGTCAATAAAACTACTTAATTGGGTGTTTAGTTTTCTTTCCCATTTAATATAGGAGCTGGCTTCTTTTTTTGTTGCATCATTATCATAATACTTATAATTAGACGGGGCAAGTGTAATGGGTAGATAGGGTAGTGTTCCAAAATGCAATCCATCGTAGATACTCCAAGCGCCACCTAAAGTGATGTCATTTATTTTGTCTTGATAGGAGACTGCTGCTATTTGGCCATAAAATTGGTTGTCTAGCCATCTTCTTCTTACTAAATCCGAAGGCACATTTACTTTGCCTATAATATCAATTTTGTAATCTTCGAAATCAACTCCAGCTTTATATTCTTCATAGTAGCCTTTACCTGTAGTTAAATAGAATGCAGTATTCCATTTCCAAAATGGATTGATCTGCTTATTGTAAAACAATTGATAGTGCGTTTGCGTATAATTATCGGTTTGGTTGTCATAAGGGGCATCTGCTTTTTCTGTACCAGCAGGGTTGAATGTTCTATTGGTTGACAATAATTCTTGAGGTACACCATACCATGCTTGATAGGTTTTTTCTTTTCCGCTAAAAATATTTAGTCTCAAGGATGATTGATCTCCCCAATAGGTTGCACTCATAAAATAACTTTTCAAATTACTACTTGCACGATCAATATAACCATCACTTGTAATTTGACTTAACCTGGCGTCGATTGTAAAATGATTGTTGAGTAAACCAGAACCAAACATCAAATTATTCTTAAAGCTATTAAATGAACCCGCACTATTTTGAGTGGTTAAATAAGCTTTAGGCTGGTAATCGTTTGTCAATAAATTAACACTTGCTCCAAAAGCTCCAGCGCCGTTGGTAGAAGTTCCCACGCCTCTTTGTATTTGTATACTATTGACACTTGAACTAAAATCCGGTAAGTTCACAAAAAATGTACCCATGCTCTCTGCATCATTGTATGGAATGCCATTTAAAGTAAAATTGATTCTTGTTGCATCTGTACCTCTTATCCTAATCCCAGTGTAACCAATACCATTTCCGGCATCTGCATGCACCACCACTGAGGGTGTATTTTCAATAATAAAAGGCAGGTCTTGTCCAACATTGTTCAATGCAATTTGAGCTTTACTCACATTGGTTTTAGCAAAGGGCGCTTGTTCACCGAGGCGGATAGATTTTACTTCCAGTGGCGGTAAATTTCTAATGCTGTCTGTTGTTTTCTTATCTACCTTTTGCGCCAATAAGGGTTGGATCAGCATCGACAATACAATTGTTCCCAATAACTTAGTCATTTTAAATGTTTTAGTTTTTCAAAAAATACTGGGAACAGGAATAAATTGCTTTGAGAAGTGCACGAATTGTGCGGTACCTTCCCTTCGCAGGAATTACCCTGTTCAGGTTCAACGGGTTTTATCTCAGCTTTTTAAAGCACCCCGAGGACAGTGCAAAATTAGGGCGCTTTATTTAATATAACAACTGTAACTTTAAGCTATGACTTTCGTTATACGATATAAATAATAAAGATTATGAAAAAGATTTTCGCTTTATCTCTGGTTTTAATTGCATTTGTAGCGATTGCCCAAAATAAAATGGGTGTGATTTATGACGAAAATGTACAGGTCCGCAAAGTTCCAAATTTTACGTCTATTCGCGTTTCAAATGCCATTGAACTGTATATTAGTCAGTCTAATAAGACAGATGTGGCTGTGAGTGCAAAATCTGAAGCATACAGAAACAAGATCATTACTGAAGTAGAGGGAGGCACTTTGATTATTCGTATGGAGGATAATTATAAATGGTGGAAATGGAATAGTGAGGACTATAAGGCAAAAGTTTATGTAAGTGTAAAGGAATTATATGCATTAAATGGTGCTGGAGCGACCAACATTAAAATCATCAATGGGTTGAATGCAGAGAAATTTAAAATCAATCTATCAGGAGCCAGTGATTTGAAAGGGGAGATAAAAGCAAGAACACTATTGACGGATCTTTCTGGCGCTTCAAGTTTAAAAGCAACGATACATGCCAATGCCTTATCTGTCAAAGGAACTGGTGCTAGCTCATTTGATGTGATAGGGGCAGGGGATGATCTGATTGTAGATGTATCAGGCGCTTCCACTGTCAAAATGTATGATTATATTGTAAAAGGGGCTTCAGTAGAAGCTTCTGGAGCCAGTAGCGTAAAGGTGCATGTTGAGGATATGTTAAAAGTGAATGCAACAGGTGCAAGTAGTATCGATTATAAAGGCGCCGCTTCAATAAAAGAAATGCATAGTTCCGGTGCTTCAAGTGTGAAACATAAGAATTGATATTAGTGAATAGTTTCAAAAATGCCTGTTTGTAGCAGGCATTTTTTTTGCACTTGTATATTCTTTTCAATAAACTTGCTCATGAACTTATATTGTCTTATCTTTGCAATCCAAACATCGCGAGGTAGAGCAGCGGTAGCTCGTCGGGCTCATAACCCGAAGGTCGGAGGTTCGATCCCTTCCCTCGCAACATCTAAATCCGCTCCCGATACTTATCGAGAGCGGATTTTTTTTGTCGTAACTTTGTGTCAATAATTGTAAGGAATGAAAGTCGGTTTTGTAAATATTTTTGGTAAGCCTAATGCAGGAAAGAGCACTTTGCTGAATGCCATCATGGGCGAAAAGATGGCTATTGTGTCTTCTAAAGTCCAAACTACAAGACATAGAATCAAGGCCTTTTTAAACAAAGAAGATGAGTATCAGGTCATTTTCTCGGATACGCCGGGAATCATTGATCCTAAATATAAGTTACATGAACGAATGATGGGCGCTGTTAAGTCAGCGCTTGAAGATGCAGACCTAGCTTTGTTGATGGTGGATGTAAGGGATAATTTAGAGGAAGTGGATGAGGTCTTTAGTGCATTGAAACTTAAAGTACCCTGTATTGTGGTTTTGAATAAGACGGATTTGGCAAAGGGGAATCAAGTAAAAGAGGCCAGTGCATTTTTTAGTTCAAAGCCTTATTGTACAAAAATAATTTCAATTAGTGCTTTGAATATCAATGATATAGAAAGGTTATTGAAAATTATATTAGATTTAATACCAGAAGGAGCTCCTTTTTATAGTCAAGAAGATTTAAGTGATTTGCCTACAAAGTTTTTTGTAAGTGAACTGATTCGAGAAAAGATCTACCAATTGTTTGGGGAAGAAATTCCTTACCATACTGCTGTGTTGGTGAATTCATACAAAGAACAACCTTCAATTGTAAAGATCCAAGCAGATATTGTTGTAAATAGAGAAACACAGAAGGCTATTATCATTGGGGAGAAGGGTAAGTTGATTAAAGAAATAGGCACATTGGCAAGGAAAGATATTGAAGCTTTTATTGGCACTAAAGTGTACTTAGAGCTTTTTGTGAAAGTGAAGCCAAAGTGGAGAGACAATGAGTTGAAATTAAAAGAATTTGGATACCAATAGTGAATTATAAATTAATATTAATTTATTGATTTATAATTGTTTAATATAGTTTATTTGATTATTAAATTTAAGTTTTATGAGTTTTACAGTCGCTATAGTAGGAAGGCCCAATGTGGGAAAGAGCACGCTGTTTAATCGTTTATTAGAAGAGCGTAAAGCCATTGTGGATGATGTCAGTGGTGTAACAAGAGATCGTCAATATGGCGTTACGGAATGGAATGGTAAAAATTTCAATGTAATTGATACGGGTGGTTTTGTACCAGATTCAAGTGATATGTTTGAGACGGAGATCAGAAAGCAAGTTAAAATTGCTTTGGATGAAGCAAATTGTATCATTTTTATGGTCGATGCTGCGGTAGGCATGACAGATTTAGACGCAGCCATGGCGGATATGTTGAGACGTTCAACAAAACCAGTCTTGGTGGTAGCCAACAAGGTTGATAATTCAAATAGAGCTTTGGATGCAACAGAGTTTTATAGTATGGGTTTTGAGCACAATTACTTTATAAGTTCTATCTCAGGTAGTGGAACGGGTGAGTTATTAGATGCAGTCACCAGCTTTATAACCGAAGAGCAAGGCGCTGAAGAAGTAGCAACAGATGAAGTGAATATACCTAAGATTGCCATTATTGGACAGCCTAATGTGGGTAAATCTTCTTTATTGAATGCATTTATAGGTCAAGAAAGAACAATTGTGAGTGATATTGCTGGCACAACCAGGGATACCATCCATACGCATTACAATATGTTCCAAAAGGAATTTATCTTAATTGATACGGCTGGAATTAGAAGAAAAAATAAAGAGAAGGATGATTTAGAGTTTTATTCTGTGATCCGAGCGATCAAGGCTATGGACGAAGCAGATGTTTGTATGATGGTGATTGACGCGGTAAAAGGGATTACAGCTCAAGACCTTAGTATATTTAGCCTCGCCTCTAAAAAAGGTAAAGGAATCGTATTTTTAGTAAACAAATGGGATTTAGTTCCTAAAGAAACCAATACGGCAAGAGATTATGAAAAAAGATTAAAAGACAAACTGGCACCTTTTACGGATGTCCCCATTTTATTCATATCTGCACTAGAAAAGACACGTATTTTTAAAGCCATTGAAATGGCTTTGGATGTATTTGAAAACAAAAATCGAAAAATCCCAACTTCCAAGTTGAATGATATTATGTTGAAGGCGATTGAAAAATACCAAGCTCCTGTAGTTAGGGGGCATGTGATCAAAATCAAGTTCGTTCAACAATTACCAACTAGGGTACCTAGCTTTGCTTTTTTTACAAATTTCCCTGATGACATTAAGACACCTTACCGAAATTACCTAGAAAATCAAGTAAGGGCTAATTTTAAATTTACGGGGGTGCCAGTTCGTATTTACTTTAGAAAGAAGTAGTTATGAGGCTTAAAACTACTATTTTGGGTGTTTTTTTGAAAAAAGTCAAAATAATTAGTTGAAATTTGGTGAATATATTGTTAAATCCTATCTTTGCCAACGTATTTTTTATACCAACTTAAAACATTTAAAATGAAAAAAGTATTCGCAATCTTCGCTATCGCTGCTTTAACTGCATGTGGTGGTGCTTCTACTGAAGCTACAACTGATTCTGCTACTGCAACTGTAGATACAGCTGCTGTTGCTGTTGATTCTGCTGCTGTTGCAACTGATTCAACTGCTACTGATTCTGCTGCTACTAAGTAGTTCTAGAAGTTTTTTAATAACTTCTTGCAAGAAGGTCCTTTCCGAATTTCGGAAAGGATTTTTTTTTGCCCTCAATGGATACATTTTGGCATCAATATTGCCTATATAAATTAAGACTTATAGGTCTATTATTATTATTAGACCTATGTCATTTTGACTAGAATTATAAAATTTAAGATTTTGGATAAACAATTTTTATTTAAGAGCGAAGAAGACAATGAATTCATTCCTTTATTTACTTTTAATGAGCAGGATATGGAAAATGAACCAACTATCGTAATTGAAGAAATGATTCCAATCCTTCCTTTAAGAAACACCGTCTTATTTCCAGGGGTTGTGATTCCTATTACAGTTGGAAGGGATAAAAGTATTCAAGCTGTCAAAGCTGCTTATGCGAAAGATAAATTCGTAGGTGTATTGGCACAAAAAGATGGCAATATAGAAGATCCTAATCCAGCCGATTTATGCAATATTGGAACAGTTGCTAAGATCATTAAAATGATCAAGATGCAAGATGGGGGAACCACAATCATCATTCAGGGGAAAAAACGTTTTGAATTATTGGAGATGGTTGAAGAGGATCCTTTTTTCAAAGGCAAAGTGAAATTAATTGAAGATGTGCCAGTACAAAAAGATGACAAACATTTTGAAGCTTTATTATCTACTATCAAAGATTTGGCAGCACAGATCATACAATTATCTCCCAATTTTCCATCTGAAGCGACCATGATTTTGAAGAACATTGAGAGCCCTATGTTCTTGATCAATTTTGTGGGCAGTAATTTAAATATTGAATTACAAGAAAAACAAGGTTTATTAGAAATACATAATGTAGTTGAAAAGGCAGAGAAATTAGTTGAGTACTTGCAAAAAGAATTGCAGTTTGTTGAATTAAAAAATAAAGTTGCAAATAAAACTCGAACAGAGATTGATAAACAACAAAGGGATTATTTTTTACAACAACAACTTAAAAGTATCAAGGATGAGTTAGGAGGCGACCCTAATGAGCGCGAAGTAGCTGAAATGAAAAAGAAGGCAGAGCATAAAAAATGGCCTGATGCTGCAAAAAAATTATTTCAAAATGGGTTGGAGAAATTGGAACGTATGCATCCAAGCACGCCAGATTATTCTGTGGTTTACAATCACTTGGATTTATTATTAGACCTCCCTTGGGGTGAATATACCGACGATAATTATGATCTGAAACACGCAAAAAAAGTGTTAGATAACGATCATTATGGCATGGGTAAAATCAAGAATCGTATTTTAGAATATTTAGCTGTATTGAAATTAAAGGGCGACATGAAGAGTCCTATTCTTTGTTTTCTTGGCCCTCCAGGTATTGGTAAAACATCATTAGGTAGGTCTATTGCACATGCCATTGGAAGAAAATATACTCGTGTGAGTTTAGGTGGATTACATGACGAAAGTGAAATTAGAGGTCATCGTAAAACCTATATAGGTGCGATGCCTGGTAGAATCATACAAAGTATTCGTAAAGTAAAGACTTCAAATCCTGTTATGATTCTGGATGAGATAGATAAAATTGGCAAAGACCTAAGGGGCGATCCTTCTTCAGCATTATTAGAAGTATTGGATCCAGAACAAAATCACAGCTTTTATGATAATTACTTGGAATCTGAGTATGACTTAAGTAAAACCTTGTTCATTGCAACCGCAAACGATATTAGTCAAATTCAACCTGCCTTAAGAGATCGATTAGAGATCATTGATCTGAGTGGTTATGCAGTTGAAGAAAAGGTGGAGATTGCTAAAAGGCATTTATTACCTAAGCAAAAAGCCCTTCATGGTTTAGAGCAATACAAATTCAAAATTCAGGATAATGTATTAGAAAAAGTAATTGAAGATTATACAAGAGAGAGTGGTGTACGTGAATTAGATCGTCAATTGGCATCCATCATGCGCTATCAAGCAAAACAAATTGCTTATAATCAAAAGATCAAGCCAACAGTAAGTAAGTTAGATTTAATTAAAATATTGGGTCAGCCTAGGTACAGCAACGAATTGTATAAAACGGTTAATATGCCTGGAGTAGCAGTTGGATTGGCATGGACCTATGTTGGTGGGGATATTCTCTTCATCGAAACATTGCTTTCAGAAGGTAAAGGTGAATTGAAACTAACTGGTAATTTAGGAAATGTAATGAAAGAGAGTGCCACCACAGCATTGACTTATTTACAAGCTAATGCTAAAAAAATCGGTGTAGATCCTGAATTGTTTAAAACAAAATCGGTCCATATGCACGTACCTGAAGGTGCAGTTCCTAAGGATGGACCAAGTGCTGGGATTACGATTTTGACAGCATTAAGTTCTGCTTTTACTGGTAGAAAAGTAAAACCTTTTTTAGCGATGACTGGTGAAATTACGCTAAGAGGTCAGGTGCTACCAGTGGGGGGAATTAAAGAGAAAATTTTAGCCGCTAAAAGAGCTGGTATGAAAGAGATTATCCTTTGTTGGCAAAATGAAAAAGATGTGAATGAAATAGATCAAGCTTTTATTAAAGGTTTGAAGTTCTATTATGTAAAAAATATGCAGCAAGTGTTAGATTTAGCGCTTGTTTAATTGATTTTTAAGTTCCAACCCCTAGCTTTGTTATATGTCTTATACAAGATATCTACATAAGCTAGGGTTTTTCTTTGCTTGCTATTTTTTTAGTGGAGGTCATTATGTTGGCAACTATTTAAATGCACAGACAACAGCAGGCAATGCTGTATTTGAATTTTTAAAATTACCTGCTACTGCAAAAGCTACAAGTTTGGGTGGAATAAATATCAGTGCTATTGGAAATGACCTAGGACTTGCAATGATACAACCAGCATTACTCACAACCAATATGGATGGACTATTGCAAGTTAGTGTGAAGCCTTATTTTGCTGGCATACAACAATATGACCTAAATGCTGCTTCCAAACTAAAATCTGATTGGGTAATAGGTTGGGGCGTTCATTATATGGACTATGGAAGTATCGAACAAACCGATATATTAGGAAATACATATGGTATCACCCATCCAAATGAGTATGCAGTTCAATTGGGTATCGCCAAAACCTATCAAGAGCATTTTCATTTTGGAACACAAGTCAAATTCATACAGTCTAGTTTTGGCGCTTTTAGTTCTAATGGTATTGCAATGGATGTAGGTGTGCGTTATTTTGCGCCAAGTGGTTTGTCACAATGGAGTATTTTATTGCAAAATGTGGGTACGCAATTAAAGCATTTTCAAGTGAGAGAGGAATTGCCATTGAATTTGATAATGGGATGGTCTAAGAAATTAGCCAATGCGCCAATACAATTTTCTGTGACAGCTGAAAGACTTTCTGTTTGGAATGATACATACTATGATTTGGATTTTTACAATCAAGAAGGATATAAAAAGCCTGGTTCATTACAAAATATATTCAATCATCTTATTTTAGGTAGTCAGTTGTATATTGGACAAAATTTTGAATTAGATGTAGGTTATCATTTTGCACGCAGGTTTGAATTGAATATTCCAAATCAACCCAATAGTTTAAATGGACTCAGTGCTGGTTTTAGTTTCCCATACAAACGTATGCAATTTCAATATGGGACTGGTTTTTTTCAAAAAAACAGCTACCATCATTTTACGATTCAATATGCATTGAAACAGTTATAAAGGCTGAAATAAATTCAGCCTTTATAATGCTTAATAAAGATTAATCGAATATTGTTTTCAATCCTATTTGCAATTATTGCTTTTTCTTTGGCATCAATGCTTTAGGTTTATCTGCAGGAGTGGTAGCTAGTTTGGGAGCTGCACTTGGCTTTTTGGGTACTGCAGGTTTGTTTGCAGGTGCCGCTGTTGAGGCTGGTGTCACCACTGTTGGTTCGTTGTTTGAAATTAAACTATAATCTGATTCAGCCTCTATAGATTCTGCATCTTGGTCTGGTAAGGTTAAGTCAATACTTGAATCTTTGCCAACAAAGTTGACATTAAAGTCGGTGCTTAAATTATCAGGTTTCAAGAAACTTGCATTTCTATCTAAATTACATGCTGGATCATTTGCTACTTTGTTCATAAAGTAGGCCCAAATTGGTAATGAACCATGTGCGCCTTGACCAAAATAATTATCTGTAAATCTGATATAACGATCATCCGCACCTACCCATGCGCCAGCAAGGATTTGTGGCGTATAACCCATAAACCATAAGTCGCTATTGTCGTTGGTTGTGCCGGTTTTACCAGCAACAGACTGCGTTCCAATATCGTAAGAATACATACTTCTTCCGGTACCTTTAGAGATCACACCTTCCATCATACTTACCATCGAGTAGGCAGTTAATTCACTTATGACTTTTCTTCTTTGAGGTGAAAAGCTTTCTAAAACATTGCCATTTTTATCTTCAATTCGATTGATAAAGAATGGCTGTGCATTGTATCCGCCACCTGGGAACATGGTATAAGCTTGCACCATTTCAAATAATGAAACTTCACATGCGCCTAATGCAATTGAAGGATAAGCTGGTATATCAGCTTGTATGTTGGTTTTCTTTAAGTAAGCGACCAATTCTTTTGCTGCTTCATTGCCATCACCATTGATTTGTTTCATAATATAGGCAGTCGCGCAATTTCTTGATTCTGCTAAAGCTTGTGCCATTGGCATAGATTGTCCTGTACATGATTTAGGTGTATTAGGAACCATGCCATAGCCTTCAAAATTTTGTTGTTGATCTTGTACAATACTAAATGGCGTAAATCCTGCTTTTTCAATTGCTAAAGAATACAATAGAGGTTTCATAGTGGAACCTACTTGTCTTCTTGTGTTGACATTAACATGGTCATATTTGAAAGTTTTAAAATCAATGCCACCCACCCAAGCTTTTACTTCTCCAGTAAATGGATCAACTGCTAAGAAGCCAGTTTGTAACATTTGTTTATGGTATTTCAAAGAATCAAGCGGAGTCATAATGGTGTCAATGAATCTATTTTTGTTCCATGCAAATACACGCATTGGTAAAGTCTCGTCAAATGATTTTCTAATTTCAGATTCGTCTACGTCTTCACGCTTCATATTTCTCCAGCGATCTGTTTGTTTAATAGCCAATTCCAATTGATTACTAAAGTCTTTCCAAACAGAACCTGTTTTAATATTAGATTGCTTATTAAACTCTTTTTGTAAATAAGCCATATGTCTAGCAACTGCTTCCTCTGCATACAACTGCATTCGGGGATTGATAGTTGTATATATTTTTAAACCATCTCTATATAAGTTGTAAGGGTCTCCATTGTTCTTTTTGTGTTCCTTGCACCATTTTTTCATGTATTCGCCCAGGTAGCTCCTAAAGTATGGGCCAAGTCCGTTATTTTCGTCTAATTTTTTAAAGTTGGTCACCAATGGTAAAGCTTTTAACTGTTCCGCTTGCTCTGTTGTAATATATTTTTGACCAGCCATTCTATTCAATACCAGGTTCCTCCTTTCTATCGCCAATTTAGGATTTCTATTGGGATTGTATTTAGTTGGTGCATTGATCATGCCAATTAATAAAGCTGCTTCTTCTATTGTTAAACGATCTGGTTCTTTTTGGAAAAAGGATCTTGATGCATTGCTTACACCGAATAAATTTTCACTAAAAGGCACCGTATTTAAATACAATGTGATGATCTCTTGTTTAGTAAAATTCCGTTCCAACTTAATGGCGATGATACTCTCTTTTATTTTTTGAATAATTCTTAATAATTTATTCTTAGTGGCCCAGTTGTCAGTGAATAAATTTTTTGCTGTCTGCATGGTAATGGTAGAAGCACCACCTTGGCTTCCTAAGAATGCTAGCGCTCTTAATAATCCTTCCCCATCAATTCCATAATGGTCATAAAATCTTTTGTCTTCAGTGGCTACTAAGGCTTGTAACAAATAGGGGCTAATGTCTCTATACTTTACACTAATTCTATCTTCTAAATAAAACTTACCCATGGGCGTGCCATCTTGTGCATAAACCTGACTTGCTAATGAAGCAGTTGGATTTTCAATATCATCTAAATCTGGCATATCACCAATCCATCCAAAATTGAGCATTAATATAAATAGCACAAAAACGCCCGCAGAAATTAGGTAATATTTCCAAAATATTTTCACCCAATTCTTTCCTCCTTGCTTCATATTTTTTACTGTTGTTTTATTTTCTGAATTCACTTTTTACCCTTTAAGGTTTAAAATAATATTTTGCTTTATCACCTTTATATTGATCTAATTGTATTTGATTGTTGATCTGAATGATATTTGATTTTCCAATCAATACAATGTCATATTGTTTCTTTCCAATAAATGAGATAATTTCTGTACTTAGTCTGGGTCTAACTTTCTGAATATAATGCAAACCACTAGTCGCATGTTCAAACGGTCCTATCCATACAATATGACTTTGTTCATTAAACTGAACATAAGTCACTGATAAATTCATTTTTCTAAATTCTTCTGCATTGACATCTTTCAAGGCATTTTGAATCTCTTTTACAAAAGTGGGGGATACATTGAAAGTTTCTAATGCAATATAGTGTTGCTCTAAACTATCATCTGTGAAAACTAGTTGAGGTGTTGCAATTTTTACCAAGGTGGTATTTGCTATAGCGCTACTATCTTTTAATTGTTTAGATGATTGTTTGTTCTCAGTAGGATTTTTTGCAGTGAGGCTTGTTTCATTTTTAATAGAAGCGCCTTGTGTTTGTGCAATTCCATCTTCTTCAATATAGATAGGCTTGTTTTGTTTAACTATTTTCAAAGCTGTAAGGTAGGACTCGGTCGTTTTTCTATTGTTAATTTCAGTGATGATATTTTTAGCTCTTGCTTTGACAATTTCGCTTTTATTTTGTTCAATAAGCTGATTTAACAATACAATTGCCAAACTATCCATGCCCTGCTGTGCATACATCTTTACCTTTAAAAATTGAAAAGGGGTATTCCACTTTGTGCCTTTAAATTGTTTTTGAGCTGCATCTATTTGTGTATTGAACTGTTCCCAGTCGCCAATTTGTGCTAAGAAATAGGTTGCTTCATAGGCTTCTGCACTGTTCTTGTCTATTTGAGCTAGTTTTTCTTTCGCTTTCTTTTTTTGAATATAATCGCCTTCTGGGAATTGAGTAGTGATTATTTCAATGATACTATCTGATTTTGCATTTTGGCCAATGTGGATGTATTGGCTTGCAAGATCGAGTAGGGCGTTTTCTGTTGCTATTGGGTCTAGATTCTTTTGAATCAAAGCTTGGTATCTTGGCAATGCTTTTTCAAAATCATTAAGTTCGTATAAAAATAATTTTGCTATCAATAAAGTGTGTTTATTCCATATTGCCTGAGATGCTTTTAAATCAGCTTTAGATTGTATCAGTTGTATTTTTAGTCGCACTGTACTATCATTATTTTTTTCTTCTTGCTTTTTTGACTTACTATCAACTAGGGATGTATTTTGAATAGCAATTTGACTGATACTATCTTTAGCTTGATCTGCACTTGAAGTATTTTTTATTAATTGAATATTTGTTTTTCTTCTCCAGTTGTCTACATTAGGTCGATCTCCCCATTTCTTTATAAAATTAGTAGTACCCATATTGACGCTTTGAGGATTGTCAAAATAGAAGTCTGACTTTACAGCTTGTTTAGAAGCGGCATTGGGACTAAATGCATTGCTAAAAGTAGAACCAGTATTGTTACTAACTATTTGCGTGTTGGTTGTTTGAGGGTTTTTCTTAGTGGGATCGATTAGTAAGTCTTTGTTTTGATCGGCGATACGTTCTGTTCTTTGTTGCCATTTTAACGCGATCAGTTCTTGTTCTTTTAATGGGGCTGCATAAATTATTTGCAAAGTATCTTGTTTAGTGATGATTGCATCATAATTTGCTATTTGTTCAATCCACTTTTTCCTCAAACTGATTTGTTCGTAATTGGGATAGCTTTTTAATAAATTATTTAATTGATCATATGCAATTTTAGCTACAACAAATTGATTGTTTTGATAATTGAGTCCTCCCAACTGAACCAAGGCTTTTTGTTTTAGTTTATTATTTTGTTCGTTTTTTTGAATAGAACTAATCAGCCATTGATTTGCTTTTGAAAATGAATGATTGCGCAAAGCAAGCTGGGCCATTTCATAGTAGATGATATCTGCAAATGGCTGGTACTTATCTCTTTTAAGCATGCGCTCTAAAGAATTTGCCAAAGACTCCCATGATTTTTCGCCACTACTGGCTTCAATACTTGCCATATGGATACTCGCATATACTGCAATCATAGGATCTGCAGCAATGGCACCTGCTTTTTTGTACCATTGATAGGCTTGATCAATTTTTTGTTCTTTTTCAAATAACTGTGCAACTAAATAAGTCCATCTGGCTTTTGTAATTAGATCGTCTGCATTTTCTAAACCTTTAATGAGGTAATTTGCTGCACTATCATATATGCCAGATAGATAATAGCCATAAGCTAATTGTTCAAATAAGAATGGGTGTAATCTTTTCGGGAATCCTGCGTCAGTTTTGAGTAATTGTAATAGACTAATTCCTTCATTTAATGCGCCTGCTTCAAAATAATTCCTGGCCTGCCAGATCATACTTTCATTTCTCACATTTTTATTTTCCCAAACTCTTTCATCTTCAGCAGATGCGATACTGAATTTCCCCGATTTATTTAAATTACTACCTATGGGCAAGTCAGCACCTGCTTCTTTATCATAAAATGAATAGTTAATGAATTGTAATATACTTGCTGCTGTGTCAAAATTTTTATGAAACATGTATGCTTTTGCTAATAGCAAGTAGGCATCATCTACATAATTACTTCTTAAATCATGTAAAACAATATTGGCATTGCAACGATAGATAATCGAGTCGATAGATTCTTTGGCAGTATTACTTAAATCATAATTGTAAAAAGGGAGTAATTCTGTAAAATCGTCCTCATGTTGACTTTTTGCTTTTTGTATGATTTCTTCTAATGAGATCTCTGCATTAAATAGATAATTAAACTGCGATACTGTATTTTGATAGGCTCTTCGACCTAATGTGTATTTTTTATTCAACAAACGTTCATATGGCAGTGGTTTATCGATTTCACTAATCCCTGTTTTCTCTATTAAAGCATTTGTTTTTTTATTGAGCCCATCTTTGGCATTTTCAATTTTTTTATTGAAAAAACTATTGATCTTTTTCTGATTGCTATCTAAAAATTGATTGGCTTTTTTAATTAACCTGGAATTATTGATATCTAGGATTGATCTTGGGGTATCCTGGGCATATGATTGACCACTCCAAATGGATATCAAGCCAATTGCCATCAGGCAAAATATGCGCTTCAACTGAGGATAGTTAGAATCTTCTTGCATAGGGTTAAAAACGCCTTAAAAATACGGCATATTCTGTTTAAATAAAGCAAAGGTTGTACCTTTATACAGATTCAATCTTATGGCAAACTTAGATATTAACAATACTTTTAAACGAAGAAGTAACACCTATCGTTTGGTGGTCACCAATGATGACACTTATGACGAGGTAATTGCCTTTAGATTATCTAGAAAGTCTGTGTATTTAGGTATTAGTATTGCCTTTATGTTTTTAGTGGGATTGACTATTGCTTTGATTGCTTTTACCCCATTAAAATATTATATACCAGGTTATGGTACGAAAGAAAGTAGATCTGCTTTGGAATTGCTAAAAATCAGAACTGATTCCCTTGAACAAGCTGTTCACTTTAAAGAACAATATATAGAGGGAATCAAAAAAGTATTGTCTGAGGGCAATCCTAAGCAGCTTGATACCATTCCTTTGACACTTCCGGAAAGTTTGCCATCATTAGATTAATTTCAATACCTTGAAAGACAAAAATAATGCGACTATTCAGTGGGCTAAATTTGCTGGCCTTGCAAGTCAGTGGGCAGTTACTTTAACTTTGCTTATTTTTATCGGCAAATATATTGACCATAAATTGAATAGGATAGCGCCCCTTTTTTTATGGGTATTGCCTTCTTTATTTATTGTATTTTCATTGTTTAAAATAGTAAGGGATACACAAATCAAATCTAAAAACAAATGAATCTATATTTTCAAAAACATTTCCTTCCAGTTGTTGCTCTATTTTTTGCGGTGATAGCATTGGTTTTATTACACCAAAAATTAGCGATTCAATTACCAATCAATGGTATGTTTATTGCTATAGTGAATGGTATGCTATTCTGTATGGCTTTATTTAATTTCAAAAGGATCAGTCAGGTGGATATGACCAATCCAAATGCAATCGTACAATCTGTAATGATTGGCACCATGTTCAAATTTATTGTGTTTGGAGGTGCAGCATTATGGTATGCATCTCAAAAAAAAGCACCTATTGGAACCAATAATTTATGCATTGCAATGGGATTATACTTAGTCTACACTTGGATTGAAATTAGTTGGACAAAACGTAAAAAAGACGCATAAATTAATTCCATTGGCTAAAGTTGAACATCCACTTCATGCACTCAAAGCTTATTTGCCTGATGGCGCATTTGAGCCTGTCTTGGCGCTAATACATCAATACAAAGTACATCTAACTGTAACCAAGGCAAGGAAGTCTGTATTGGGTGATTATCGCCATCCATTTTTAGGGGCAAATCATAAAATATCTGTCAATGGGAATTTAAATAAATATGAATTTCTAATTACATTATTGCACGAGCTAGGTCATTTACTTTGTTATGAGCAATATAAAAACAAGGTAGATGCACATGGTCAAGAATGGAAAACGATTTATGGTAATTTGTTGATGCAATTTATTCGTTTGGATTTGTTTCCAGCAGATATTAAGCAATGTTTATTAAAGACACTTAGGAATCCTGCAGCTACAGCCAATGGAGAGACTGCGTTGTTATTGGCGTTGAGGAAATATGATCAAATCAAAAAAGAAGGTATGACTTTTGTGGCACATCTTCCAGAAGGGGCATTGTTTGAGACTGAAAAAGGAAAAATATTTAAAAAAATAAAAAAGCGCCGCATCCGAATCGAGTGTGTTGAAATTGCCACTGGACATGTGTATTCATTTAGTGGACTGTCAGAAGTGAAGATTGTCAGTTCAATTTAGAAACCAAAATACCCAACGAGCACTCGTTGGGTATTTTAAAAATCATCAGACTGTTTTTTTTGAGACGCTTAACTTTAGAAAATAAAGAGTCTCAAAAAAAAAATAACCCAACGAGCACTCGTTGGGTATTTTAAAAATCATTAAAGGTTTTTATATCCCTTATTTTCGAAGAAAATAAGGGATATAAAACTAAGCAACGGCTTGCTTCACCAAGTCTGCAGCTTCGCTCAATAAGATAGCAGATTGTACTTTCAATCCACTTTCGTCTATTAATTTCTTGGCTTCTACCGCATTTGTACCTTGTAAACGTACAATGATAGGAATGTCGATATTGCCTAATTTATTGAATGCTTCAATCACACCAGCAGCAACACGATCACAACGAACGATACCGCCGAATATATTGATCAAAATTGCTTTTACGTTTGGATCTTTCATGATGATTCTGAATCCAGCTTCTACTGTTTGAGCGTTTGCTGAACCGCCTACGTCTAAGAAGTTAGCTGGTTCACCACCGCTTAACTTAATCATATCCATTGTTGCCATCGCTAAACCAGCACCGTTCACCATACAGCCTACGTTACCGTCCAACTTCACAAAGTTCAAATTGAATTCACCTGCTTCTACTTCTGTTGGGTCTTCTTCTGTAATATCTCTCATTGCTAATAAATCGGGATGACGCATTAAAGCACTGTCGTCAATATTCATTTTACAATCCACTGCAATAATTTTATCGTCAGCAGTTTTGAATAAAGGGTTGATCTCTAGCATTCCACAATCCAATCCAACATAGGCATTGTAGAGGTTGGTAACAAACTTTACGCAATTCTTAAATGCATCTCCACTTAAGCCTAGGTTAAATGCAATTTTTCTTGCTTGGAAACCTTGTAAGCCACCTCCAGGGTGCACCCACTCTTTAAATATTTTCTCAGGTGTATTGTGTGCAACTTCTTCAATATCCATACCCCCTTCAGTGCTATACATCACCACATTCATGCCTTTAGCACGATCTAATAAGATAGATAAATACAATTCCTTTGTAGGTTGAGGACCTTCGTAGTAAACGTCTTGAGCAACTAAAATTTTACTAACTAATTTACCAGTTGGGCCAGTTTGAATGGTAACAAGTGTTCCACCAAGGATGTTTTTTGCAAAATTTTCGATGTCTTCGGCTGATTTACCAACCGCAACACCTCTTTGTTCAGAACCATTAATTTTACCCTTGCCACGACCACCTGCGTGTATTTGAGCTTTAACGACAGCAAATTTGTTGTTGGTATCTGTTGCAATTTTTTGATATGCAGCTACAGCGTCTTGTACATTATCTACAGCTACACCTTCTTGAACAGGAACATTGTACTTTTTAAGCAATTCTTTTGCTTGATATTCATGCAGGTTCATAGTTAGGAATTTTGGCGAAGATAATAGATAATACGCAGATTATGAGGGGAAAATAGATTGAAAAATATATTTTGTTGTTTAAACATTGATTTGTAATTTTGTGTTTATATAAGAAATACCAAACATTTTACTTGGGTATTTGTTATATCATTTGGAATAAATATTGATTGAACCTAAAACAAATAAAAACATATGAAAAAAATCATTCTTTCTTCGGCTTTCGCATTAGCTACAGTGGTGTTGTTTTCTTTTAACAACCCAACTTCAACAAAACAAGTTGAAACTTTCTCAGTAACTGCTCAAAAAAGTAGAGTAGATTTCACAGGCTCAAAAAAGAACGATTTCCATACTGGTTATTTCCCAGTGAAATCAGGTGCTGTGAAAGTAGATGCTGGTAAGTTAGTAGGCGGTTCTTTTGTTGTCGATGTTGCTGGTATGAAAGTAACAGACGCGGCTGGTGATAAATTAGCTGGTCATTTATCTACTGCTGATTTTTTTGACGTAGCAAAATTTGGCGAAGCTACTTTTAACATTAGTTCAGTAAAATATACAACTGCAGAAAAAGCAACATTAACAGGCGCTGTAACTTTGAAAGGCATTACAAAAGAAATTAGTTTCGAGGCAATTATCAGAAGTGCTGATGATAAAGGATTCTTCGCTGAAGCTTTCTTCCCATTAGATAGAACATTGTTCGGCATCAATTATGGTGTTGGTGCTATTGATTCTCAAGTACAATTAGCTGTTCATATATATGCAAGTAAGTAATTAATAAATTAAAAGGCAAGCCTTTTAATTTACGAAGCATTCAAAATTGGGTTATTAATTCTCCCTTCAAAAAATGAGTATGGCCGAAAGGCAAAAAAGAACCCCTAATTTATTTTAGGGGTTCTTTTTTTATACGAAATTTTTGAATGCTTCAAATGAAACCCGTCACAAGAGTTACATTTTCAATTATCATACGTCGTATCGTTCCTTTAAAATATGTAAGTGGTGTAGGGCATGTCCGAAAATGATGAATCCTAGTGCATTCACGGTGATATCATGTCCATTGCAATTGCCTTTTGTCCTTAATTGTTCTTGTGTAAAAGATGCAAATAACAAGTTGGTCGCTTGTCTTACAGTTCTCCATTCAATCAACATGTCTTTCCAATTACGGTGGCTCGCATCTCCATTCGCTGCATAATTATTTTCATCAAATCCAGGCAGCGCTGTTTTATCCTGTCTTGCAATGGCAAGTGCTCGGTAAGCAAAAATTCTTTCCGTGTCAATTACATGCTGAAACATTTGTTGGATAGTCCATTTTGCAGGACCATATGCATATTTGATTTTTTCTAATGGAATCGCATTCCAAGAATCAATCAGTCTGTCATGATATTGTTTTACAAGGATTTCATAATCTTTACCACTCGTATAATTGATATAAGTTTGATAAAATGGTGCGTACTCAGTGGTGCTTGGTCTAGACATGGATATATTTTATTTTTTATTTTTTCTTGAACTATAAATGGTTGCATGTTGAATGCATAATGCAGCATTGATGATACCACCTTCTGCAGCTATCTCATTTAATTTTATAGAAGCCTCTTTTTGTGGAATAGGGTATAAGCTGTTTTCGTCTTTTGGTTTCCAACAACTTTGTAATATAATTTCTTTTATTTCTTTGGCTGTTAATTTTGGGAAATAGGCACGTAATAATCCTGCAATATGACTCACTATGGGTGCAGCCATACTCGTCCCATTTAAAAATCCAAAATTTTGATTGGGTAGCGTTGAATAAATTTTATTGCCAGGGCTTAACAAGTCCACAATTTGGTTGCCAAAATTGCTAAAATTAGTAAGGATACTTTCCGCAATCATAGGGTCACTACTAGCACCAACAGTAATCATATTGCTGGCCTTGTCCTTGAAGACATTAGAGTAGGGGCTTGGATACACAGATTTAATATTTAAATCATAAGCTTCGTTTCCTGCTGAATGAATAATCAATACATCTTTGGATGCTGCATACCTTATTGCACTATCCACCCAAGCTTGTTCTGGTGAATAGGATTTGCCAAAACTCATATTGATGACTTTAGCACCATTATTGACTGCATATCGAATGCCTAAAGCAATATCCTTGTCATATTCATCCCCATCAGGAACAACACGTACACCCATGATTTGAATGGGGTTATTGAAACTGTTTGAAGTTACAATAGTATCAGTGATTCCTGCAGTCAGACCAGCAACATGTGTACCATGTTTGGCATTAGGGCCCATGATATTATTATTGCCGTAATACTGATCAGAGAATAGTGTGTAATCGTCACGTATGATTTGCTTTCTGAGGTCTTCTGGCGCTGTCTCCATTGAAACTGCAGCTAGTTCTTTCCCTGCAATGTATTCATTCAGATCTTCAATAATTGATTGAAATCCATTCGTTTTATCTATACCTAAAGCTTGTAATGTCCTTAGGTAAGCAATTTTTGTATCTGCGGTTATTTTACCAATAGGTTGGTAGGGCTCTAATTTTTCTGCTGTAAAATTACTGTCTTCTAATTCCTTGATAAGGATATTGCCCATTTTTACAACAGCATTTTTTGCCATTTTAATAAAGGCAAGATTGTCAATATCTTCATCGGTGAAAACGATTTCAGCTGCAGCTTGTTGCCAAATTTTATACTCTAATTTCTTTTTTTGATCCCAATTAGAGCTATCAGATTTGATTTGCTTGAATTCATTTTTAAATCGATGATAGATCCTGGATTTTTCATCAGCAGCTTTATTGATATTTTCTCCATCCGCATTGCCTAAGAAGTTCCAACCATATAGGTCATCTATATAACCATTCTTGTCATCATCCATTTGATTACCAGGAATTTCTTTAGGATTTTTCCACAAGTATGGTTTAATGAGTCTATGACTTGTGTCTATTCCACCATCTAAAACAGCGATGATAATAGGCGTAGGTTTTAATTTTAAATCGATGAGCATCTGTTGGGCTTTGAATAAGCTCACACCATGAACACCTTCCTTCTCAAGATCTTTCCAATGCCAAAATTTACTATCCTGTCCCCAAACAAATAGGGATGAAGTAAACATTAATAAAGTCAAGCAGTATTTTAACAAAAAGTGCATTAAAAATCAAATTTTATGCCTTGTGCAAGTGGTAATTGTGTACTCCAATTGATGGTATTCGTTTGTCTGCGCATATATGCTTTCCAAGCATCTGAGCCACTTTCTCTACCGCCACCAGTTTCTTTTTCTCCGCCAAATGCACCACCAATTTCTGCACCACTTGTACCAATATTGACATTGGCGATACCACAATCACTGCCTTTTGCAGAAAGGAATAATTCTGATTCACGCATATTCAGGGTCATGATGGCGGAAGATAATCCTTGTGGTACATCGTTTTGAATTGCAATTGCTTCTTCGATTGTTTTGTATTTTAATAAATATAAAATAGGCGCAAAAGTTTCGTGTTGAACAATTTGATAATGAGGTTTTGCTTCTGCAATACATGGTTTTACATAGCAACCACTTTCATATCCTGCTCCTTCTAATATACCTCCTTCCACTACAAAATTCCCACCTTCTTTTTTGCAAGCATCTATAGAAGCTAAATACATTTTAACTGCATCAGTATCAATCAATGGGCCCATATGGTTATTGCTATCCAATGGATTGCCAATCTTAATCTGTTGATAAGCTTTCACTAATTTTTCTACAAATTGATCGTATATATTTTCATGTATAATCAATCTTCTTGTGCTTGTGCATCGCTGACCTGCTGTTCCAACGGCACCAAACACAGCACCAATCAGTGACATGTCTAGGTCTGCATTTTCAGTAATAATAATGGCGTTGTTGCCTCCTAATTCTAAAATAGTTTTGCCTAAACGTCCAGCAACTTCTTTATTTAATTCTTTACCCATTCTTGTTGAACCAGTAGCAGATATTAAGGGAATTCTTGTGTCTTTACTCATCCATTCACCAACAGTTCGTCCACCTTGAATTAAATTATTGACGCCTTCAGGAACATTATTTTCTGTAAATACTTTTTCAACTATTTTCTGAATGGCATTGCCACATAATGGTGTTTTTTCACTTGGCTTCCATACCGTCACATTGCCACATACCCATGCCAATGCAGCATTCCAGCTCCATACAGCCACAGGAAAATTGAAAGCAGAAATAATACCTACGATACCCATTGGATGCCATTGTTCATACATTCTATGAGAAGGTCTTTCACTGTGCATGGTTAAACCATACAATTGTCTGGACAAGCCAACTGCAAAGTCACATATATCAATCATTTCTTGTACTTCACCCAATCCTTCTTGTAAACTTTTACCCATTTCATAACTCACCAATTGACCTAATGCTGCTTTTTCTTTTCTCAATGCCTCTCCCAATTGTCGTACTACTTCACCTCTTTTAGGAGCTGGCCAATCACGCCATGCTGAAAAAGCATGTTGCGCTGTTTCTATGACTTTTTCATAAGCTGCTTTATCAGTAGTGGTGACAGCACCAATTAACTGATTGTCTACAGGAGAAAAAGATAAAATCAATTCGCCTTTACTTTGAATCCATGCTGCACCTGTTGAAGTACCTTCGTTTTCTTTTTGAATCTGTAATTGCTGTAAAAATTGCATCGTTATTTTTTTATTTTTTCAATAATATTGGTGGTGGAAAAGCCCTCCACAATAGGGTTGATAATGACTTTTCCTCCGTTTGCTATCACTTCTTTTGCACCAACAATAGTATCTATTGTGTAATCGCCGCCTTTTACAAGTACGTCTGGCATTAAAGTTTTGATTAATTCTAGAGGGGTATCTTCTTCAAATACAACCACAGCATCCACTAAAACTAAATTAGCTAATACACTTGCCCTACTATCGGTCGAGTTGATTGGACGTTCAGGACCTTTTAATCTTTGTATACTTGCATCACTATTCAAACCCACTAATAAAAAATCAGCTTCTTTTGCGGTTTGTGCCAGTGAGAATAAATGACCTGGATGTAAGATATCAAAGCATCCATTGGTAAATGCGACAGTCTTGCCAGTAATTTTACAAGCTTGCATAAATGCTTTCGCTTGCTCGATGGTCATGATTTTTTTTGATATTTGCTCAATTGCGCGCATCTTACTTTGATTGTTTATTAATAATTGGTAATAAAATTAAGCTAATGCCGCCTAAGACGATTACAATCAAAAATTGAGAGAACCATTGTAATGTACCATTGGCTAACCCTAATGTATAGTCAACACCATTCAATTCTAACACTTTGGCCATAAAATAAGCATAAGCGCCAATGCCTCCTGGAGTAAGGATCATACCAATACTTGCATATGCCAAACAACTGATGGCAGTAGCAAAACTACTTTCTGTGCCAGCAGTCGCATGTAAACCAACATAAGTTGCGAGTAAGTATAAAAACCAAATTCCAAAAGAATAGAAAAAGAATAAATTGTGTTGCTTCAATTTTGTGGCACTTATCACACCTTCCCAAATACCGCTAAAAATCTGTTGAATGGATGCAATCATTTTAGGAAGTCGATTCCTTAATATAAAAAACAATGAAAGTCCAAGTATCAATAATCCTACTAAAATATATAGGCTTAAATTGCTTGTGTTGGAAGCTGCAGCTGGTGAAGCAGTTTGATTTTTTAATTGATTCCATCCTGCTTCAATCACATTGAATTGTAAGCCAAGCGCCATTAAAAATACAATGCCAAGACTCATTACATCAAATGCCCTTTCTGCTACAATCGTACCCACAATTTTTTCTGCTGGTACTTTTTCATATTTGGCCAATAAGGTACATTTTAAAACTTCTCCTAATCGGGGGATGGCTAAATTGGCTAAATATCCAATCAGCACTGCTAAATAGGTATTTCCAATACTTGGTTGGTAGCCCAATGGTTCCATAATCAATCTCCATCTAAGCGCACGTAAAAAATGAGAAAGTCCAAGGATGATAAAAACAGGGAATACAATCCATAGTTTAGATTGTTTTAAGGCTGCTGTGAATTTTGTCCATTCTTGGGCAGGAATTTGATGTAAACTCCACCATATCAAGGCGATACCTAGTATAAAAAAGAACCCGATTTTAAGAAACTTGCCCATTTTTGTAAGGTTTCAGTTGCCACGCAATTTACAACCAATTGTCTAGATTAGACCTAACATTGGTCATTAATTGACTATTTTAAGGGTTTTAAAAAGTCCTCTAAAATACGTACCTTCGCCAACTCGAAGAGGGTACTTAGTTAAACTTTAAAAGGAATGTCAGAAAAAAAACGAATCTTATACATCGCCACAGAAATGTCACCTTATTTGGAGATGACGGAGTTCGCGGAGGTGATCAATAAACTCGCAATTAAAAGTAATGACAGTGGATTAGAAGTACGTTGTATTATGCCAAGATTTGGTGTAATCAATGAAAGAAGACACCGATTACACGAGGTCGTTAGATTGTCAGGTATCAATGTTCAAGTGGATAGTGATGATTATCCTTTGCAGATTAAAGTAGCTTCTTTGCCGAATGCCAGACTTCAGGTTTATTTTTTAGAAAACGAAGATTTTTTCAAGCGCAAGCATATTTTTCATGATGAAAATGAATCATGGTTTGATGACAATGCCATGAGAACCATTTTCTTTTGCCGAGGTGCATTAGAAACAGTTAAAAAGTTTGGATGGCCTCCTGATATCATTCACTGTAGTGGTTGGATGACTGGTTTGATTCCTGCTTATATCAAGACTGCTTTCAAAAAAGAACCAGTATTCTCCAATGCTAAAGTAGTATTCACAATTGGTCAAAATACATTTGAGGAGCAATTCCCAACTGACTTTTTAACGAAAGCATTGATCAATATTAATGTGAAGGAGAAGGAGCTCGAGGCTTTTAAAGATTTATCTAATTCAGCCATGTTCCGTGGAGGTGCAACATACGCCGATGCTGTTACATTTGGATCTGATGTGATTGATAAAAATTTAGTCACTGAATTTGCTGCATTAAAAGGTAAAAAAGTAGTGCCATTTAATGGTTGGGATTCTGATTTAACAGAGTATTTAGATTTATACAACGAACTTGCAGGCAAGTAAAGCAATTTATACATGGCATTCATCAAAATAGTAAAATGGTTCACCTATAGTACTTTAACAGCTACATTGTTTTTTTCTTGTACTAGAATTGGGACTTCTGAGCTTGGTTTAGACTTTTTGTCCCAAGATGCGATCAATACGAAGGATACGATTATAGATGTGGAGACCGAAACAGTTGTGATGGAAGATTCATTAAGAATTTATCCAACTGACGAACACGTCATAGGAGATATTACCAATGACCCAATTTTTGGGACTACTAGTGCTTCTGTTTTTTTTCAACTTAAGCCAAGTTTTTATCCATTTTATATAAAAGGCACTCAAGATAGCATTGTTGTCGATTCTGCAGTATTGGTATTAAGCTATAGAGGATTTTATGGAGATTCTACCAAGCCGCTTAAAATTTATACACATAAAATTGATCCAGCTACACCTTTAGAAGTTGGCAAGTTTTATTCGAGTAATTATCCTGAAGCTTATAATTTAAGAAGTGGCTCATCTATTGCTAACCCTCACACAGTGTATTTTGATCGAGCAAGAGATTCGGTCATCAACAGGTTTGAACGAGCTACAAATCAAATTCGAATTAAATTATCAAACACCATCGCAAGTCAATTGTTGACTAAATTTGATTCAACTGGTGCTTACAAGAATGATAGTGCATTTAGATTGGCTTTTACTGGTTTTGCTTTAAGTACAAATCCAGCTGACAACCATAATGTGTTGCTTAAAATGTCATTATTGGATTCGAATACAAAATTAGCATTGTATTATTCTACAAGTGCAACAGGTAGCGTGACTAGAGATACCACTGTGACTTACTTTAGATTTAATTATTATACAGCTCAAGGGGCCAATTTTATCAAAAGAAACAGAGCTGCATCCGAAATTGCTAGACATTTGAATGGTTATGCTAAAGACTCTTTGGTTTATGTTCAAACGAGTCCAGGTACCATGGTGAAAATTAAAGTGCCAGGGTTAAAAACGTTTAAAAATAAAATCATCCATCGTGCCGAATTGATTGCTGAACAAGTGCCAGATGATGCTCGTTTAACAACCACGGATAGTTATATGACTGCACCAAAATTTTTATTCTTAGGAGTCTACGATACTGCTACTAAACAATTGAGATCGGTGCCCAATGACTATTTAGGAGCGTCTAATACGCAATTATTAGAAAAATTTGGTGGACAGAAAATTTCTAAATCAATTCATGGATATAACAATGTTGCGACCTATAATTTTAATGTCAGTCGATATGTGCAAGGATTAATTGCAAGAACGGATTCATTATTTGATTTTAGATTATATGCACCTGTCAATGATTCAATCAAGTTTGTACAACCTTATCCATACAATAAAATACAAACGACTGACTACTTGTCAACCGCTTTGGGAAACCAACCTGCGATAGGAAGGGTTAGATTGGGTGGAGGCGCACATTCTAAATTCAGAATGAGGTTGCGTATTTATTACACCAACTTATAATCATTAGGATTATTTAATATATTTGCATTTTACAACAACATCTAAAACCTACAATATGCCTTATTTATTTACCTCAGAGAGTGTTTCTGAAGGACATCCAGACAAAGTAGCGGATCAGATATCTGACGCTTTAATTGATCATTTTTTAGCATTTGATCCACAATCTAAAGTGGCATGTGAGACATTGGTAACCACAGGCCAAGTAGTATTGGCAGGTGAAGTAAAATCGAAAGCTTATTTAGATGTGCAAGAGATTGCAAGAGGGGTGATTAGAAAGATAGGATATACGAAGAGTGAATATATGTTTGAAGCGAATAGCTGTGGTATTTTATCTGCTATTCATGAGCAATCAGCTGATATCAACCAAGGGGTGGACAGAAAAAAGAAGGAAGAGCAAGGAGCAGGAGACCAAGGTATGATGTTTGGTTATGCAACTAACGAGACAGAAGATTATATGCCATTGGCTTTGGACTTAGCGCACAAGATCTTAATTGAATTGGCTGCATTAAGAAGAGAGCACAAGGCAATCAAATATTTAAGACCAGATGCCAAGTCTCAAGTGACTTTGGAGTACAACGATAAAAACGAGCCAGTAAGAATTGACGCGATTGTAGTTTCTACACAACACGATGATTTTGATACAGAAGCGAAGATGTTGGCGAAAATCAAGAAAGATATCGTTGAGATCTTGATCCCAAGAGTACAAGCGAAGTACAAGAAATACGCGAAGTTATTTAACAAGGATATCAAGTACCATATTAACCCAACAGGTAAGTTTGTGATTGGTGGTCCTCACGGAGATACAGGATTGACAGGACGTAAGATTATTGTTGATACTTATGGTGGTAAAGGTGCACACGGCGGTGGTGCTTTTTCTGGTAAAGATCCAAGTAAGGTAGACCGTTCTGCTGCTTATGCAACAAGACATATTGCAAAGAACTTAGTAGCTGCAGGTGTGGCTTCTGAAGTATTGGTGCAAGTGTCTTATGCAATTGGTGTGGCAAAGCCAACCTCTATTAACGTAAACACTTATGGTACTGCTAAAGTAAACTTAACTGATGGTCAAATTGGTAAGATTGTAGAAGGTATCTTCGATATGCGTCCTTACTTTATTGAGCAAAGATTAAAGTTAAGAACGCCGATGTATAGTGAGACTGCTGCTTATGGACATATGGGCCGTAAGAATGAGACAGTTACTAAAACATTTACTACTCCTGATGGTAAATCAAAAACAATGAAAGTAGAATTGTTTACTTGGGAGAAATTAGATTATGTAGCAAAGGTTAAAAAAGCCTTTGGTTTAAAATAAATCAAGTATTGAATTAAAAATCCCGTCTCGACACCAATTGGGACGGGATTTTTATTTTAATCCATAACTTTGAAGCATGCAGGAGAGAAATAATAAGCCAGAAAGGAAGTTCACAGGACAAAGAAGATTTAGCCCTAGACCGAGTCTCAAGACGGAACGTAAATTTATTATTGGTCGACAACCATTAATTGAGTCGTTAGCATCTGGTGCCAATATTGAAAAAATTTTACTGCAAAAAAATGCACAAGGGGAAGGCCTCGACGAAATCAAGCAATTTGCAAAAGCAAATATAATTCCTGTTCAACTAGTTCCAATTGAAAAGTTGAATGGCATGACCAAAGCTAATCACCAAGGGGTATTGGCCTTTATTTCCAATGTTAAATATTTAGACTTACAAGAAGTCATTGATTTTGTGGTTGCAAAAGGAGAAACACCTTTGTTCATGATGTTAGATGGGGTGACGGATGTTCGTAATATCGGAGCAATCAGTAGAAGTATACATTGTTGTGGCGCACAAGCTTTAATTATTCCTGATAAAGGGGTAGGCGCTTTGAATGAAGAAGCATTTAAAAGTAGTGCTGGGGCTTTGGAACACATTCATGTAGTTCGTGTAAGTAGTTTATTGAAGGCAGTAGATGATTTACATATGAATGGTATCCAAGTTTTTACCAGTGAAATGCGTGCAGATAAAAATGTACATGAATTAGATTTGACCATACCAAGTTGCATCATCATGGGGGATGAGGGAAGAGGGGTTCAGCCTTATTTAGCAAAAGCAGCAGATTATTTTTTCAAAATACCGATGGCTACAAATTTTGATTCCTTCAATGTTTCTGTTGCTGCTGGAATTATTTTATATGAAGCAATGAAGCAAAGATTGTTTCCGATTAAATAATAGGAAATGAATATGAAATTCAAATTAACACTAGAAGCTAAGCCATCAAAACAAAGTATTGAATATACGGATAAGCTCCTATTAATTGGTTCATGTTTTACTGAAAATATTGGTGCAAAATTAAAGAGCCATTTATTCAATGTTTTAGAAAATCCTTATGGTATTTTATTCAATCCAGTTAGTGTATCAAATGCATTAGTAGAAATTATAGAAGCAAGACAATACAAAGTAGGCGATTTATTTCAATACAATGAATTATGGCATAGCTGGCATCACCACAGCCGTTTTTCCGCTATCGAACAAAATACAGCTTTAGAAAAAATAAATGGTGCAATTATTACTGCGCATCATTTTTTAAAAACAGCCAATCGATTAGTGATTACACTAGGTTCTGCATGGTTGTATCATCTTCAACCTGAAGCACCATTAGGTGTAGGACAAGTGGTTGCCAATAATCATAAAGCACCATCAGGCTGGTTCTATAAATCACTGATGCAGCCGATGGTTTTACAAGAAAATTTGAATGGGTTAATTAGATTACTAAAAACATTCAATCCAACTTTACAGATTACTTTTACGATTAGTCCAGTGAGGCATTTAAGAGAGGGTTTAATTGAAAACAATCGTAGTAAAGCAGTCTTAATACATGCAATACATGAGGTTGTATGTGCTCATGAAGACGTTGATTATTTTCCAGCTTATGAATATGTGGTGGATGATTTAAGGGATTATAGATATTATGCAGAGGATTTAGTACATCCAAATTTTGCAGCGTCTGGATATGTATGGGAAAAATTAGTTGAAACCTACATGCGTCCTGAAACACAAGTTGTTATGAAACAAGTTGCTGAAATACAATTGGCAGTAAATCACAAGCCTTTATTTCATGGGTCAGTTGAACACCAAAAATTTCTTCAAACTTGTATCCGTAAAACCAATGCATTAATGGATGCGCATCCTTACCTGCCTTTACAATCGCATTTAGCATTTTTTACTTCAAGTGTATGTAAATAATTGTTACATTAGTGGTCTAAATTATAGCCATGCGCATTTTACCATTCTTAGTGTCAGCGACTGTAACAGCTGGGCTTGTTTTTACATTGAATATTCAATTAAAATTAGGAACTACTCAATCACCAAGACTGGGTTATTTTTTATCCCCTCAACATGGGTTCTGGAAAAATGCCGAAAAAATCAACACCAATTTTGATGCAACCATCCTTGCAAATGAATTAAAGGGTGATGTGGATGTCTACATGGATGATCGTTTAGTACCTCATATTTATGCAGACCACGATGAAGATGCTTATTATGTTCAAGGCTATCTGCATGCGAAATACAGGCTATGGCAAATGGATTTTCAGACCAGGGTTGCAGCAGGTAGATTAAGTGAGATTGCAGGAGCAGATAAATTGTCAATTGACCGATTTTTTAGAAGATTAGGAATGGTGTATGGTGCAGAAAAAACTGAAGCCTATATCAATGAAAATAACCCAGTGATGAAAGCAACAGTGGATGCTTACACTGCAGGTGTAAATGCTTATCTTAAACAATTGGCTCCTGAAGACCTTCCTTTTGAATATAAGTTGATGAACTATGCACCAGAAAATTGGACGCCTCAAAAAACTTATTTGTTTTTAATGTTTATGTCTTACGATCTAACAGGTAGATCTGCAACTGCAGATTTACAATTGACCAATACTAGAGATTATCTTGGATACGATTTGTTTGATCAATTATACACCAATCAACAAGATTCATTGGATCCGATCATCCCAAAAGGTACTGCATTTGCGGCTCCAAGTATCATTCCTGTAAAACCAGCACAATCCGATATTGCATATTTGAAAAAAACGTCCAATGTTGATATCGCAAAATTGGTTGAAGCACCAGAAGCGCCAAATCCAAATAATGGAAGTAATAACTGGGCCGTTGCTGGATCAAAAACCAAATCTGGAAGGCCAATATTGGCTAGCGATCCGCATTTAGGACTAAACTTACCTTCATTGTGGTATGAAGTTCAAATCACGACGCCAACGCACAGCACTTATGGTGCTAGTTTCCCTGGATCTCCAGCGGTCATCATTGGATTTAATGATAGCCTGGCATGGGGCGTTACCAATGCAGGAAGGGATGTACTGGATTATTATGAGTTAAAATTTAAGGATACAACTCAACAGGAATATTGGTACAATGGAGCCTGGAAGGCTGTTACAAAAAGAGTGGAAGTAATTAAGGTAAAAGATAGTGCAGATGTAATTGAAAACATATCAATGAGTCATTGGGGGCCAGTGATGTTTGATACGTACTACCAAAATCCACAATCAAAAGGCAAGCATTTGGCAGTTAAATGGACGGCTCATAATCCATCAACCGGTGTGGAAACATTTTACCAATTAAACCGTGCAAAAAATTTGAATGATTATTCCAACGCGATTAAATTATGGAAATGTCCAGGACAAAATTTTGTAGTCGCAACTAAAACTGGAGATATAGCGATTAAACAACAAGGAGATTTCGTAGCAAGATGGGATAGGCAAGGGGATTTTATCATGCCTGGAGAAGATAGTAATTATGAATGGCAGGGGATTATTCCGTTTGAAGAAAATCCAATGATCATCAACCCTGAGCGTGGCTTTGTAAGCAGTGCCAATCAAAAATCAACGGATGCGACTTATCCATATTATTTAGGTACAGCAAGTTCTTTCCCTTTGTACAGAGGGATCAGTGTCAATCAACAATTAGCTGGAATGGCCCAAGTAACGGCGCAAGATATGCAAGCATTACAGACCAATAATTTTAATGTGTTTGCAGAACAAGCCAGACCTGCTTTAATGAAATTGATTGAAATGAATCGTTTAAGTAAGGATGCACAGAGGATGGTGCAAACCATGGCAGAATGGAACCTCTATAATCACCCTAAAGAAAACGGGATCACCATATTTAAATTGATTTGGGATAGTGTTGAAAATGCGGTTTGGGGAGATGAATTAGCTGGTTCAGTTATTCCATTAACAAAGCCCGAGGCATTTGTATTATTGGAGCAAATGAATCGTGACTCTAACTTTAGTGTCGCAGATGATATAAGGACAAAAGATAAAGTAGAAACTTTAAAAGACCAAGTTTTATTGGGTATTGAAAAAGCAACTTTAAAATGTCTAGAATTAGAAAAAGAAGGCAAATTAAGTTGGCAAGCCTTTAAAGCAACACGTGTGCTACATTTGACCAAAATACCTGCATTAAGTAGATTGAATTTACCAATTGGTGGCGGAGTGCATATCATCAATGCAACCAGTGAAAATCATGGGCCAAGTTGGAGAATGGTGGTGCACTTAACAGATGAAATTGAAGCTTACGGATTGTACCCTGGAGGTCAGAGTGGTAATCCTGGTAGTCCTTATTATGATAGCTTTGTTGACTATTGGGCTGCTGGTAAATACTATAGATTGCTGTTTTTGCCTAAAGAAAAGTTAATGCAACATCCAAATACAAAGTGGCATATTCAATTTAAAAAAGCAGTTGTTTAATCCACCTTCATTCAACCTTAAAAATATTCAAATGAAATTTATACTTTCAATTTTTTTAGTCGCTCTGGTAACTTATGCGGTTGGCATTTATGGCAATCTTCCTTGGTGGAGTTTTGTAGTCACTAATTGCATCATCGCAATAGCACTTCCAATCAAACCAATTCAATCTTTTGCTGCTGGTGCGCTTGGGGTAGGAGCTTTATGGGCAGGATTAGCCGTTGGGATAGATTTGTCAAATAACCATATCTTGTCAACCAAGGTAGCACAAATACTTCCTCTGGGCGGTTCTTATATTGCTTTAATAAGTATCACTGCAATGGTTGGTGCGCTATTAGGTGGCTTGGCTTCTTTAACAGGTGCTTTTGTTAGAAAGCCTGAATAAGCTTGTATTTTAATCATATCAATTTTACAATAGCTGATTTTTATCAGCTATTGTAGCTTTAGATCATATTCAAATTGTAGTATCTTTGTCATCAATTTGCTTAATCTGTAATTGAGCTCAAATTAAAATTTATGGCACAACTGCACAACCGTGTTTCTAACAAAGAGTTGAAACAAAGATTGTTCGAAGAAGATTTCGAAAGAATTACAATTAGTTTTTATCATTATTTCCCAATTCAAGATCCTGTTTCTTTCAGAGACGAATTGTACCGCGCTTTAAATGCGATGCAAGTATTTGGACGAATTTATGTAGCTTCAGAAGGCATCAATGCACAAATTAGTGTGCCCGTACATTTGTTTGAAGTCTTTAAAGCTTACCTATATTCATTCAAACCATTGAATGGAATAAGATTGAATAAAGCAGTCCATGATAATGGTAAGGGTTTTTGGGTCCTCAAGATTAAAGTAAGAGAAAAAGTAGTGGCTGATGGAATCGTTGATCCTAGCTTTAGTATGGAAAACAAAGGCAAATATGTGAATGCAGTACAAATGAATGCAATGCTGGAATCACCTGATACCATTGTGATTGACATGCGTAATCATTATGAGTATGAAGTGGGGCATTTTGAAAATGCTATTGAGATTCCTTCAGATACATTTAGAGAACAATTGCCAATGGCAGTCGAAATGATGCAACCGCATAAGGACAAAAATATCATCATGTATTGTACAGGGGGAATACGTTGTGAGAAAGCAAGTGCTTATATGTTACATGAAGGATTTAAAAATGTATTCCATTTAGAAGGCGGGGTGATTCATTATGCCAACAAAATAAAAGAAGCTGGCCTAGAGAGTAAGTTTAAAGGAAAGAATTTTGTTTTTGATGATCGTTTAGGCGAAAAAATTACGGATGATATCATTGCTCAGTGTCATCAATGCGGAAAGCCTGCCGACACACATACCAATTGCAAAAACGATGCTTGCCATTTGTTGTTTATTCAATGTGCTGAATGTGCTAAGGAATTTGATGGTTGTTGCACAACTGCATGTAAAGATGTCTACCAACTTCCTATAGAGGCTCAAGAAGCATTGAGAAAAGGGGTAAAGAAGGGGATGCAAGTGTTTAATAAATCCAAACAAAGATTGAGGCCTAAGTTAGGCATAGATATAGAAGTAAAATAAATTTTTGCATCTCCATAAAATATCCCGGATTTGACCGGGATATTTTATTTTCAAACAAGCTTAAAATTCAAATCATTTCGGTATTGAATGTACGCCTAGTTCATTCAATGCTTTTGAAACAAGTTCGAAAGTTTCAGCCGCTGTTTTTGGCGCTGGCTTAAATGCTTCTCCAATTATTTGCTCATACAATTCAATGTATCTTTTAGAAATGGTATCAATCCATTCATCTGTCATAGTAGGAATAGTTTGACCTTGTTTGCCCATGAAGTCATTTTCGATGAGCCATTCTCTAACAAACTCTTTGCTTAATTGTTTTTGTTTTTCTTGATTGGCTTGTCTTGCTTCAAACCCATCTGCATAAAAATACCTCGAGGAATCAGGGGTATGAATTTCATCCATTAAATAAATGGTGTCACCAATTTTTCCGAATTCATATTTTGTATCAACTAGAATCAGCCCTCTTTTTGCAGCAATTTCTTTTCCTCTTGCAAAGAGTGCTTGAGCATATTTTTCCAAAATTGCCCATTCAGCTTCTGAAGCCAAGCCTTGGGCAATGATTGCTTCTTTTGAAATATCTTCATCATGTCCTTCACTTGCTTTTGTAGAAGGCGTAATGATTGGTTGTGGGAAGTAATCATTTTCTTTTAAGCCTTCAGGAAGTGTAACACCACATAAAGTTCTTCCACCGGCTTGATAAGTGCGCCAAGCATGTCCTACTAAATTGCCTCTGACGACCATTTCTATCTTGAATGGGGTGCATTTTTTTCCAATAGCAGCATTGGGTGCAGGGGTACTTATGAGCCAATTGGGGCATATATCCCTTGTTGCTTCAAGCATATAAGCTGCAATTTGGTTCAAAACCTGACCTTTAAAAGGAATCGGCTTTGGTAAAATCACATCAAAAGCTGAAATTCTGTCACTTGCAATCATTACAAGTAGTTCATTTTCAATGTAATAAACATCTCTTACTTTGCCATGGTAAGTATTTAATTGGCCAGGGAAGGGAGTAGGATTCATTGTACGAAAGTAAAAACTTTAACAGTATTTTGATAATTTTTTCTGTTTTGCTAACAATTTGGTATTTTGCCTTACAATTCAATTTAAAAACAATTCATTATGACAAGATTATTAACTCGTTTTGGTCTTTTTTGCGCCATTGCTTTTACAGCAATCAGTGCAATGGCTCAGAACGCAGGAACAATCACAGGAACTGTAAAGAATGCAACTAGCGGTGAGACCGTTGCTGCTGTATCTGTTACAGTGAAAGGCACGTCCGCAGGTACATTTACGGATGACAAAGGAACTTTCAGATTAAATGTGTCTTTAAAAACACCTTATACATTGGTTTTTAGCTCGGTAGGTTTTGAGAACCAAGAGTTGGTGGTGAACGCGGGAACTTCAAAAGTAGATGTAAGTTTAAAGCAAGCTTATACCTTAGGTTCTGAGGTTGTTGTAGCTGCCTCAAGAGTTGCTGAACGTATTCTAGAATCTCCAGTAACAATTGAAAGAATCAACAACACAACCATTAGAAATGCGCCAGTGTCTAACTATTATGACTTATTGACTACTTTAAAAGGGGTGGATGTCAATACAGCTAGTTTAACCTTCAAAAGTATCAGTACTAGAGGTTTCAATGGTAGTGGTAACAACCGTCTTAATCAATTGATTGATGGTATGGATAACCAAGCTCCTGGCTTAAACTTCTCTGTGGGTAGTATTGTTGGTTTGACAGAATTAGATGTGGACAATATTGAATTATTGCCAGGTGCATCCTCTGCATTGTATGGTGCTGGTGGTATGAATGGTACTGTTTTAATTAACAGTAAAAGTCCTTTCAAATACCAAGGCTTAAGTTTTCAAGTTAGACAAGGTATCAACCACATTGATAATAAACAACGTGCATTAGCGCCTTTTAAAGATTGGACAGTTCGTTGGGCAAAGAAAATGGGAGATCGTTTTGCATACAAATTCAGCATGCAATACACAGAAGCTGAAGATTGGAGAGCAAATAGTGCTCAAAACTATTCAAGAACAACTGGTACTCAGAATGGTCAAATCATTCCAGGTACTAGAGAGTCAGATCCAAACTATGATGGTGTAAACTTTTATGGTGACGAAACAACTAGTTCTTTAGCAGGGGTAGGTACTGCAGTTAAAAATGGTGTTTTAGCATCTTTAGTAGGTGCTTATGGTAGCACTGTTGGTACTGCTACATTTAACAGTCTATACAATGCAGCTGCATTGTATCCAACTTTATCAGCCTATCAAGCTTTCTTGACAGGTGCAGGCGGCGCTGCTTTAGGAGCAAATGCTGCATTTTTATGGGGTGATAAAAGAGGCTATTTTAATGGTGTAAACGTAAGTAGAACTGGTTATGCAGAGAAGGATATCATTGATCCAACTGCTTTGAACGTTAAGTTCCAAGGTTCTATGCACTACAAAATCAACGATAATGTAGAAGCTTCAATTGCTGCATACAATGGTTTTGGTAATACAGTTTATACTGGTAGTGACCGTTATTCATTGAAGGATTTAAGAATGGGTCAATACAAAGCCGAGTTAAAATCTAAAAACTGGTATTTAAGAGCCTACACTACATTAGAAAACTCTGGTGCTTCATTTAACTCTACAATTGCTGCTCGTTATTTTAACGAAGCTTGGAAACCAAGTACAACATGGTACCCAGTTTATGCTGCTACTTATTCAACTTTATTAAGTGCAGGAATGAATCAAACAGCTGCACATGCAGGTGCTCGTGCAAATGCAGATGCCGGTAGACCAACTGGATTCATTGCCAATAATCCATTGTTCCAAAATATCGTAAATACTCCTATTTCTAAAGGTGGTGCGATGTTCTTAGATAGATCATCTTTACGTGTATTTGAAGGTCAATATAACTTAACTGAAGCATTAGGCTTAGCTAAACACAATGCAGACTTCTTAGTTGGCGCAAGCACAAGACAATATTTATTGAATTCACAAGGAACTTTGTTTGCTGACACAGCGGCAAAGATCAAAGTGAATGAAACAGGTGCATATGCACAATTGTCTAAGCGTTTCTTGGATGATTTATTTAAGTTCTCTGTTTCCGCTCGTTATGACAAGAATGATAATTTCAAGGGCCGATTTACTCCAAGAGCTACTTTGGTGGTGAAATTAGAAGAAGATCATAATTTACGTTTATCTTATCAGACAGCGTACCGTTTCCCTACCACTCAAAACCAATGGATCAATTTATTGATTGGTGGTGGTACAAGATTGATGGGTGGTTTGCCTCAGTTAAGAAATTTCTACAATTTCAATACCAACCCAGCTTATTCTTTAGCGAGCGTGAATGCTTTTGGTGCTTCTGCTTTAGCGGGTGCTCCAAATCCAGCTTTACTTCAGGTGCAAGCTTTTCCTGAGTTCAAGCCTGAGTCTATGAGTTCTTATGAAGTTGGTTACAAGGGTCTTGTTGCAAAGAAGTTATTGATTGATTTTTACTACTATTTTGGTAAGTATGAAAACTTCATTAGTGGTGTAACTGTTTTACAATCAAGAAATGCATCTGCGCCTAGTCCATTGGATGTATTGGATGCGAATAAGCGAATTGCTTACAGTATCTCTACTAACTCAACACAAGAGGTAAATACTTCAGGATGGGGACTTTCATTAGATTATATTTTACCAGGAAACTTTACAGTATCTAGTAGCATCTATGGCGATAAAATTGGCGGGTTACAAGAAGGATTTATTTCTTATTTCAATACCCCTAAGTTTAGAGCAAACGTAGCATTAAGCAACAGTGGTTTTGCATTAAAGAACCGTTTAGGTTTTAGTGCGAACTATCGTTACCAAGATGGCTTCACTTACGAAGGAACATTTGGAGTAGGTGATGTATCAGCTTTCAATACATTAGATGCAGTATTGACTTATAAAGTACCTTCAATTAAATCATTAATTAAGGTAGGTGGAACCAATATTATGAACACTTATTATAACACTGCACATGGTAGTCCAGCTATTGGTGGATTGTATTATGTAAGCTTTGCTTATAACGTATTCTAAGGCACTCAGATGGGTTAGTTAGTGAATCCCTTCCCGATTTTCGGGAGGGGATTTTTTTTATATGTATAAGTGCTTTTTTACTTGATAAACGCTATTTTTGCAATTCAATATTAAAAACGAATTTTCATGCGATCAATAGCCTTTAGAGAAGCATTACGCGAAGCGATGAATGAAGAAATGAGAAGAGATGAACGTGTATTTTTAATGGGAGAGGAAGTGGCTGAATACAATGGCGCTTATAAAGTGAGCCAAGGTATGTTGGCTGAATTTGGTCCAAAAAGAGTGATAGACACGCCTATCTCTGAGTTAGGTTTTGCTGCTGTTGCCGTAGGTGCAGCACAAAATGGGTTAAGACCAATAGTGGAGTTTATGACATGGAATTTTGCAGTCTTACCATTAGATCAAATATTGAACACTGCAAGTAAAATGTTGGCAATGAGTGGTGGTCAGATTGGCTGTCCAATTGTAATGAGAGGGCCCAATGGTAGTGCCGGTCAATTAGGTGCACAACACTCTACTGCATTTGAGAGTTTTTTAGCCAATATCCCTGGTATTAAAGTAGTTTCTCCTTCAAATGGATACGACGCTAAGGGTTTATTGAAACAAGCAATACGTTACGAGGAAGATCCAATCATGTTCTTGGAGAGTGAAGTGATGTATGGTGATAAATGTGAAGTGCCAGAAGAGGAATACTATATACCATTGGGAAAAGCTGATGTAAAGCGTGCTGGACGTGATATTACAATTGTCTCTTTTAATAAAATGATGAAAGTAGCTTTGGCAACTGCAGATGAATTAGAAAAAGAAGGCATCAGTGCTGAAGTGATTGACTTAAGAACAATACGTCCGATGGATTGGATGACTGTTTTGGAAAGTGTTAAAAAAACAAATCGTTTAGTGATTATTGAAGAACAATGGCCATTTGCTTCAGTCTCTTCTGAATTGAGTTACCGCATCCAAAAAGAAGGTTTTGACTATTTGGATGCGCCTATCAGAAGGATTACAAGTGCAGATGCACCAATGCACTACGCACCAAATTTAACTGCTTTAGCTATCCCTGATGTAACAAGATCAGTGAAATTAGTTAAAGAAGTGTTGCATCAGTATAAATAAGGGCAAATCCTCTTATTTGACCATTTAAACGATTGCACAACAGCTAATAAATCTTTTTTATAATATCCCTCACAAAGGGATATTTTTGTACTATCTAATTACATCTTTATGGGTATGACATTATTTATTCTTTATTGGTTAGGTTGGCATCTTGGCATTTATAGTATGTTAAAAAAAGCAGGTGTTTCTGCTAATAAAGCAATCATACCTATCTATAATACTTGGGAAGTTGTTCAACTTTGTAAGATTCCAAAAATATGGTTCTGGATACAATTGATTCCAATAGTTGGACAATTTGTTAGCTTATGGATCACCATTATTTTTGTGATGCACTTTAAACGTGTCAAATTAATACATCACACACTAGCTGTGTTGGTGCCTTTTATATATTTACCTTATTTAGGTTTGGATAAAAAAGAACAATGGTATGGGGATCAAGCATTGGTTCATTACCATAAACCAGCTTCTAGAGAATGGGTTGATGCGGGTGTGTTTGCTGTTGTAGCTGCCACTTTGATCAGAACATTTTTATTTGAAGCCTATGTGATTCCAACAGAAAGTATGGAAAAAACTTTATTGGTAAATGATTTTTTATTTGTTGATAAAGTTACTTATGGTGCTAGAATTCCTCAGACACCATTATCCTTTCCTTTCGTACACAACACATTACCAGGTGCGCCAACAACACCATCCTATTTGAAATGGATTCAATTGGATTATAGCCGATTCCCTAAATTAAGAGACGTTCAAAGAAACGATGTAGTGGTGTTTAATTTCCCAGCGGGAGATACGATTATCAACTTGCCTGATTTTGGCTCCAAGATCCCTTATTATGACGTGCTTAGGAGTCCACAGTATAATTATGACCGTGCAAAACTTCAAGCCGATTATCCTATACTAGTTCATCCCATGGATAAGACAGACAATTATATCAAAAGATGTGTTGGCATCCCAGGTGATTTAATTGAAATTAAAAAAAGTCAATTATGGGTAAATAATGCACCAGCATTAGTAGCTCCCAATATGCAAACAGAATATCTAGTTGAAACAGATGGAAGGCCATTGTCAGAGGACTTTGTTCAAGATACGCTAGGCATAAATATCAACGAAGCAACCGCAGATTTTCAATTTGTAGAAGGTCGACCAAATACTTTTAAGCTCAACATAACAGCTGCTGCTGCAGCAAGTTTGAAAAGACTACCAAATGTAAAATCCATTGTTGTATTTGAAGACCAAAATGTCGGTTACACATTTCCAAACGACATTGTACATTTTCCGTGGACAGCAGATAATTATGGCCCAATAAGAGTACCCAAAAAAGGAGATCAAGTTTTTTTAAATGATAGTACAATTGAATTGTATAGGAGAATTATAGAAGGCTATGAGCATCAAAAACTAACTGTGCAAAATGGACAATATTTCATCAATGACCAACCAGCGAAATCCTATACCATTCAACAAAATTATTACTGGATGATGGGGGATAATCGTCACCGTAGTCAGGATAGCCGATACTGGGGTTTTGTGCCTGAGACACATATTGTAGGAAGAGCTGCTTTAATATGGTTTAGTTATAGCCAATCAATTAGGTGGAATAGAATCTTTAATTTGATAAAATGATAGCATGCATAAGAAATATGAATTTGAATATGAGGAATTTGCTGCTAAAGAAGATTTAGCAATAGAAGACATAGAATTATTAAATGCTGCATATGATGCAGTTGAAACTGCTTTTGCACCTTATTCAAAATTTAAAGTGGGGGCTGCAGCCAGATTGTCCAATGGTCAGATCATCATCGGCTCTAATCAAGAGAGTGCAAGCTACCCTGTGGGCATTTGTGCGGAGCGAACTTTGTTAAATAGTATTGGAAGTCAATACCCAAATGAAACAATAAAGGCGATGGCCATCAGCTACACCCCTAACGGAGTCGCATCTGATCATCCATTGTCACCTTGTGGAATGTGTCGTCAATCTTTATTGGATTATGAATTAAGATACAAGGCGCCAATTAGACTTATTTTGGCTGGCAAAACAGGCAATGTGCTGGTTATGCCATCAGCAAGCAAAATGCTGCCATTTGGATTTACAGGCTCTATTTTAGGCAAATAAAGTTTGCACACCAAGTCCAATTCTAAACTCATGCTGTAGGAGCCATTTTTTTCTGGGAAGCCCCCATGCATAACCTGTTAAATTTCGATCAGATCCGATGATTCTATGACAGGGTACAATGATTGCAATCTTGTTTTTCCCATTTGCTGATGCAGCCGCTCTGATGACTTTTGGATCTCCCAATTTTTTGGCTAATTCGGCATAGCTCATTGTTTTGGCAAATGGAACTTCATACAATTCCTTCCATACTTTTTGTTGAAAATCTGTGCCCTCCTGGTGAATTGGTACAGTAAATTTTATTCTTGTCCCATTAAAATATTCAATCAATTCTTCCATGCATTGATGCACTATTGCAGGACTTTCTGTAGGAATTGTTTGAGTTGTAATCGAGTTCGTTTCAATAAAACTCAATGCAAGGATACAATCATAGTTCGATACTATTTTAATTTGACCAATTGGGCTAGTATAAATATGTTCGAACTGTGCTTTCATTTGCATAGTTAGTTTGGTGCTTGCTCCAACAAACTTGCTAATTCAATTAGATCGTCATGCTTGAATTGTAGGGTGGGGCTCTGAAAACATTTAGCAAATTCAAGGATTAATTTTTTAATGATCCTTTGATTTGTAAGTCGTTTATAATAAACTGTTTTTGGTTCAATATTATGTCTTAAGAAATATTGGTCCATGTCTTTTTGAGAAAAGGGGTGACCAGAAGTGCCTTCGACATAAAACTGTATAAATTCTTGTGGGTTAGGAACAACTTCGTGTGGTTCCCAATCTGCACTAAAATATGCAAGGATACATTGTTTTGGGATATTGATCCACTCTGCATGAATTTCTAGTTGCTGGCAGAGTGTTGCATAAATTAATGAATTTGCAAATGCATTCCCGGGTTTTGATTGTAAAGGTGAAGAAACTAAAAAATGATCTGGATTGTCATAATTTACTTCAACGCCTTTAATTTGGTAATAACTAAATAAAATATTACGAATTACATTCGCTTGTTCTAAAGGCGTCAAATAATTATTTAATTCAAGCCATATATTTCTTCTAATCTTTTCTAGCTGATGTCTTAATGGATCTAATGATAATTCAGGATACTGGTATTTTACCAAGATCAAACCGCCTTCAAAAAGTGAGGGTTTAGGCGCAGCAGCCCATTCGATTAATTCTAATCGAATATCTTTTAAACGCAGTTTGTAAATCATTCGCTCAATACGTTCCAATGTTGTTTCCTCTAAAGTATTCTCCCATAAGTGTTCTAAATCAGGGATAATGGGCGTGCCATAGTCCAATAACCTATTTGCTATTGTGCTAAACACTTCTTCATCTGGATCATCAATCAAGCTGAACAATGCTTTTATTTCATCATTTTTTGACAACATGGGTATATTTTGCGAATGAAATCTTGTTCAAATAGACGTAAAAAATATTAAACAAACGATTTAAGTTATTCATCCTTTGTGGATATATATATCAATCATAATGTATAATAAAAAGAATTATCTATCGTTAAGCTTTTTTTAGCATTTATTAGGCAATATCTAATGAATTAATCACGTAAATTGCATATACTAAACTATCAACTTGCTTATGCAAAACCCAAACCTTACTATTCCCAAATTCCCAGTTGTTAACAAATCACTTCATGCAGAATTAAAGAAAAGAGTCAACCAATATTTAGAGGAACATACCATCCGTGGCACAGGTAATTATAAATTATTTACCAAAGCTGCTATACTTGTAAGTTTATTTTTTCTGACCTATATTCATTTGGTGTTTTTCACTCCACCCACATCGATTGCGATTATTGAATGTTTATTTTTTGGAGGCTTAATTGCTGCGATTGGTTTTAATATAATGCACGATGGAAGCCATGGCAGTTTTAGTAAGTATGCTTGGTTAAATAAACTTGCATCGTCATCTATTAGTATTCTTGGAGCGAGTCGTTTTATGTGGAGTATGAAACATGTTACCATACATCATACCTATACTAATGTGGATGGGGTAGATGATGATATTGAAGTAGGTGTGTTTATGCGTATGGCACCTACCCAAAAACATTATGTACTGCATCGTTTTCAACATATTTATTTTTGTATTCTTTATATGTTGTTGTACGTATTTTGGATTTTCTTTACTGACTATAATAAATATTTTAAAGGCAAGATTGGTGCTATCCCATTAAAGAAAATGTCAATCGCAGATCATATAGAATTTTGGGTCGTAAAAATCTATCATGCTGTAATTTTTGTCGTACTGCCAGTGATCATGTTAGGTTGGCAAGCTTGGTTAGTTGGATTTATAATCAGTACTTTCTTTGCAGGCTTTGTTTTAAGTATCGTATTTCAATTAGCACATACAGTAGAACATACAGAATTTCCTGTTGCAATCCAGCCTGAAAACAGATTGCCAGATGAATTTGCAGCACATCAAATTCAGACCACTGCAAATTTCGCTACTAAAAGTAAAATTGTGAGCTGGTTAGTAGGTGGTTTGAATTTTCAAATTGAACATCATTTATTTCCAAAAATATCGCATGTGCATTACCCTGCAATTAGTAAGATTGTGAAAGAAGCTTGCGCTGAATTCCAATTGAATTACATAGAATACCCAACTGTACTGAGTGCCATTAAAGCGCATATTCATTTCTTGAAACAAATGAGTAAGCCTTCTGTCGCATAAGCATCTAGTTTAACAACATAAAAAAGCCCTTAGAAAATACTTCATCATTCTGTATTAGCGTAGTAAATTCGTACACAAAACATGATGAATATTGCTTTCTAAGGGCTTTTTATTGTCGTTTTACTTACATAATTTATAGCTAAGCTTTCTTCTTCCTTGCTGTTTTTCTTGGAGGATTCTTTTTCAGTTCTTCGATTATTTCTTTCACTTCTTCAATAGTGAGTTCCTCTACTTTATCTTGTTGTTCTTTAGTAAGCTTGAAATTACGTAACCCTTGCTTGATATAAGGACCATATGGACCTCTTAACAATTGGATCTTTTCTTTCTCAAACACCTTAATGGTACGTTCGTCTTTTGCCTTGCGCTTCTCTGCAATCATTGGCGTCAATTCCTCAAGGGTAACCGTGTAAGGATCCATTTCCTTGTTAAGCGAGTAGAACTTCTTGCTATGGGCAGCATAAGGGCCAAAACGACCAATATTAACTGTCACTTCTTCGTCCTCAAATAAACCTAAGGTTCTTGGAAGCTTGAATAATTCCATTGCTTCTTCGAAACTGATGGTTTCTATACTTTGAGATGCTTTTAGTTTAGCAAATTTTGGCTTTTCTTCTTCGTCTTGATGACCAATTTGTACCATTGGGCCATATCTACCCATACGTGCAATGACTTTTTTGCCGCTCACTGGGTCAAAGCCTAATTCACGTTCTCCTTTTGCACGTTCTGCAGTTTCTAATGTATGTTCAATCGTTTCATGGAAAGGTTGGTAGAAGTTCTCCAACATCTTACTCCATTTCAACTTGCCTTCTGCAATTTCATCAAATTCACCTTCTATTTTAGCGGTGAAACCAAAGTCCATGACTTTTTCAAAATGTTGTTTTAAAAAATCAGTCACTACCAAGCCCAAATCTGTAGGGGATAATTTATTCTTTTCTGCACCAGTGATTTCCGAGGCTTTTTCTGTTTTAAGCTCATCTTTGGCATTTAAAGAAAGAATTTGATACACTCTTTTTACCCCCTCTTTTTCTCTTTTCTCTACATAATTACGCTTCATAATCGTCGTAATAGTAGGTGCATAGGTAGAAGGTCGTCCAATTCCAAGTTCCTCTAATTTTTTCACCAAACTTGCTTCTGTATACCTTGAAGCAGGACGGCTAAATCTTTCAACACCAGTCATACTTATAAAGTCTAGTACCTGACCTTTGGTCAATGGTGGTAAAAGTGCTTCGCCATCAGACGCATTCGCATCTTCTTCTTCGATATCATCATCGTCTTTGCCTTCTAAATATACTTTTAAGAAACCATCAAATTTCATCACTTCGCCACTTGCAGTTAGGGTTTCTTTATTGGTAGAAATTTCAATTTTAGCAGTTGTTTTTTCAAATTGTGCATCACTCATTTGAGACGCGATCGTTCTTTTCCAAATCAATTCATACAATCGATTGGTATCGGCGTCGTCCACCTTGCTTTCATTCATATAGGTAGGACGGATGGCCTCGTGTGCTTCTTGTGCACTTTCGTTTTTATTTTTAAACTTTCTTGGTTGGTAGTATTGCTCACCAAAGCTTGAGTGGATTTCTGATTTAATCGCATCAATTGCCGTTTCACTCAAACTAATACTATCCGTTCTCATGTAAGTGATCTTACCACTCTCGTATAATTTTTGAGCCAATAACATGGTTTTACTCACACTATAGCCCAATTTTCTGGATGCTTCTTGTTGTAAGGTAGAAGTGGTGAAAGGTGCAGATGGTGTACGTTTCCCGTCTTTAACAGTGATCTCTTTTACTGTATAGGTAGCGCCTTTGCATTCATTTAGGAATTTTTCGGCCGCACCTGCATTTGTTAATTTCTGTGGACCATCAGCCTTGAATTTCACTTTCTTTTGATTGATATCCAATGCCGAAAATAATGCAGCTACTTTAAATATACTTTCTGGAACAAATTGATTGATCTCCCTTTCTCTTTCCGCAATCAATCGAACCGCCACACTTTGAACACGACCAGCACTCAGGCTTCTTTGCATGCCTATTTTGCGCCACAAGACAGGACTTAATTCAAAACCAACAATTCTATCTAGTATTCTTCTAGCTTGTTGTGCATCCACTAAATTCATATTGATTAAACGTGGATTTTCAACCGCTTTTTTAATGGCAGGCGCAGTGATTTCATGGAAAACAATGCGTTTTGTTTTTTTGGGGTCAAGTCCTAAAACTTCTGCCAAATGCCAACTGATACTTTCTCCTTCACGGTCCTCATCCGAAGCAAGCCAAACTTCTTTTGCTTTTTTGGTCATGGATTTAAGTTCTTTCACCACTTTTTCTTTCTCACTTGGTATCATATACCTTGGCGCAAAATGGTTTTTCATATCAATACCCATATCGTTTTTTTCCAAATCTCTGATATGGCCATAACAGCTTCTTACTTCAAATTCTGTTCCTAAAATCTTCTCTATCGTCTTCGCTTTTGCAGGAGACTCCACAATTAATAGGTTCTTTGACATAGTGCAAACCGCTCCTTCGGGTTATTTATATATTGAAAATCAACTATTTATACGCTAAGATAAAGTAAATTCAATATCAAAATCAAGCTTTATCCTTGGTGCAATATTATAGCTTTCGGCTATAAAATAAAAATGAACTACTTGATTGGGGCCAAAAATGCCATGATTCGATCCATCACTTCGGCAGTTTTGTACACTTTATTATGTCCTAAACCATTGGTAATCAGAAACTCAATATTGGATGGTGCATTTTTTTGAAATTCAATCAAATCTTTATAAGGGCAAACCAAATCACTTTCATCATGTACCCAAAGTAAGGGTCCACTGTATTTGGCCAAAGCTCGGTCTGCGGCAAAATATTCAACTGGATGGTGTGTTCTACTTTTGACCTCATTGAGGAATGCTTGCTTAGTCACTTCATTAAAATGCATCATTTTAAAAAAATTAGCAAAAGTGGTAGTGGTTTTTGTAGCAGGGGCAATCAAAACCATTTTTCTGTCCTGTGGTGCATCAATTTGTTCTGCAATCATTGATAAAGTAAGTGAGCCTAAAGAATGGCCTATAAAGTGATGCACTGGTCCAACTTGTTGCATGATTTGTTGAATCGCTTCTTGGTAAACAACAACATTGATATGTTTCCCCTCACTTTGACCATGTCCAGGTGCGTCAAAGGCTAGAACACGATAGCCCAATTTTAACAAAGGACTAATATACTGTTCAAATTTATATGCAAAACTGGCATAGCCATGTACAATTAATACTGTTTGATGGATGGGTGAATTTGGTAACCATTCAAAGCCTTTTAGCTTTGTTTTATCTGCTAATTCGACAGTCTTATGCACTGCATGGTTGAAAATTGCTGGAGCTTTTCTTTTTTTATACTTGGGGTAGGGCGTACAGAATAAGTCAAAAGCCATACTGCCTGCTAAAGCTGGGGACAATCTACTTAGGGTTTTGAATTTTGTCCTTAAATATTGAAGGTAAATTCTTTCAGAAAAGCCAACTATAGCCATATGTTCTTAATTTGAACGCAAAGATAGCCTTCATGTAGTCCTCTAAATTATATTTTTTTGTATTTCGACAAATAAAAGGGGCATAGCGTTTTTACCATTGCAGCTTTAAAGCTATTTTTGCAAAAATAGTAACGATCATATATGTATTCATTAAAAATCAATTTCGAACAAAAAGGTTTAGAGCCAGTAACACTAGAAAACGTTGCTGCAGATCAAAGTCTATTAGAAGTAATATTAGATGCAGGGATAGAATTACACCATAATTGCGGTGCAGTTTGTGCATGTAGTACTTGTCACTTGTACGTGAAAAAAGGGATGGAACATTTAGCAGAATTATCAGATAAAGAAGAAGACTTTATTGATAGAGCAGTGAGTCCAAGAATTGAATCAAGATTAGGCTGTCAATGTGAATTGAAAGCAGGATCTGGTGAGATTGAAGTGGTATTGCCTGACCAGACACAATTTTTAGGAGAATAATTATAAAAGAAGAAAAACTATGAATCAATTTGAGCCACCCATTCATTGGAACGATCATGAAGACATAGCCCAAAAATTGTATGAGAAATTTGGGGATGACTTTACAGAATCTAAAATTTACAGAGTTCGTTTTACAGATCTTTTAGAGTGGGTTTTGAGTTTGCCTCATTTTGAAGGTAAAAAAGAAGAATCTAATGAAGGCCATTTAGAAATGATCCAGAGCGCTTGGGTATATGAATGGCGTGATAATCAAAAAAAATAAATCCCTTGCTGACTGCATTAGAAAAAATTAAATGTTTTGTATTTGATGTTGATGGCGTATTGACCAATGGCACATTGATTGTGATGCCTAATGGGGTAATGGTACGTACTATGAATATCAAAGACGGTTATGCCATTCAGTTGGCGATTAAAAAAGGCTATAAAGTGTGGGTGATTTCTGGAGGGTACTCCGAGGAAGTGCAAGACAGATTAGAAAAACTTGGTGTGGAACAAGTCAATATGAAAGTAAAAGACAAAAAAGTTTTATTAGAAACACTTTCCATGACTGAGCAGGTCCCTTTGGAAGAGATTTTATACATGGGTGATGATATGCCAGATTTTGAAGCAATGCAGGTGGTGGGGATTGCAGCATGTCCTGCAGACGCTTGTTTTGATATTAAAAATATTGCTAGCTATAAGGCCATAGCTAAAGGAGGAGAGGGTTGTGCAAGAGAAGTGATAGAAAAAGTGCTTAAACTAAATGGACACTGGGATGTGGTGGACCATATTCAAGCTAAATAATCCACCAGTGAAAAGCTTTATACATTTTTTAAGATTAGTAAGATGGCCCAATTTGCTTTTTATTTTACTTGCTGAATCTTTATTTCATTTTTGTATTTATAAGCCGCTTTATCCAGAATCAGTATTGACTGCTGATTTTCCATTTTATTTTATTGTTGCAACAAGTATTTGCATAGCAGCTGCAGGTTATATAATCAATGATTATTTTGATGTAAATATTGATCAAGTGAATAAGCCGCAGAGTGTGGTGGTAGGTGCGCATATTAGTAGACGTTGGGTAATCTTCTGGCACTTGATTTTAAGTATGGGGGGTGTATATATTTCATTGGTTGCTTTTCCGTTTCAACAATTTATACATATTCACTTTTCTAATTTATTGACCATTTTAATCTTGTGGTTTTATTCTACTAATTTCAAAAGAGACTTTTTAATTGGAAATGTGGTGATTGCAGTTTTGACTGCGTGGACGATTGGTGTTGTGTATTTTTCTAAGTTCACCATCATTCAGCTAGTGCATCCATCCAATATGATGCAGACCGATTTAAAGTTTTTCAAACTCATGATACTCTACAGTAGTTTTGCATTTATTTTAACATTGGTAAGAGAAGCATTGAAAGACATGGAAGATATGGGGGGTGACGAGAAATTTGGTTGTAAAACGATGCCAATTGCATGGGGATTACAAACTACTAAAGTATATGTAGCTGTTTGGTTAATGGTATTAATTTTAGTTTTGACGATTATTCAATTGTATGCCATTCCTTTTGGATGGTGGATTCCTATTGCATACTGTGTCTTAACAATCATTGCACCATTAGTATATGTGTTGTTTCATTTAAAGCAAGCATTTACAAGTGCAGATTTCAATCGATTGAGTAACTGGATCAAGTTGGCGATGTTGATGGGCATTTTATCTATGGGCTTCTTTTATTACTTGTTCTAATTTTTTTTACCATGAATGGATTTATTTTAGCTTCTCAATCTCCAAGAAGAAAGCAGTTATTGGCATGGGCAGATTTACAGTTTGATGTGATTGTATCTTCTGCAGATGAAGACTATCCATCAGATATGCCAATACAAGATGTGCCTGTACATATTGCTAAAAACAAAGCTTTAGCAGTCCAAAGTAAAATAGATAAAGAATTGACAGCACACCAAGGCAAATGGATTATTGCCGCTGATACCATTGTGGTATTGGAAAACGAAATGATTGGCAAACCAATCGACAGAGCTGATGCCATCGCTATCTTACAAAAATTATCAGGTAAAACACATCGAGTAATTACAGGTGTTTTTTTAATCAATGGTAACGAAACGCGCTATTTTAGTGAAACCACATTGGTGCATTTTCATCCATTAACGGATGCGCAAATACAGTACTATATTGACCAATACCAGCCCTATGACAAAGCAGGTGCTTATGGCATTCAAGATTGGATTGGCGTGGTAGGTATTAAAGGAATAGAAGGAGATTTCTATAATGTCATGGGATTGCCAGTAAGTAAATTGTTAGGCTATTTGCCTACAACCACTGAAAGCTAATATCTAATTCCATATCTGGATGTAAGCTGCGTTCAACAGGGCAGGTTCTTCCAACTCTTTCTAAAATTTCTTTTGTTTTATCGTCTAGGTTCAATGCAGGCATTGTGACAGCTATGATAATTTTTCCAATTCTTCTAGGCTCACTCATCATCACTTTTGTCACATCCACTTTCGCTCCGTCTAATTTGATGTCCATGCTTTCTGCTTTGATGCCCATCGTGGTGATCAAACATGCACCTAAGCCCGTTGCAATTAAATCTGTAGGAGAAAATCGCGCACCTTGACCTTTGTTGTCTGAAGGAGCATCTGTTTCAAAACTTGAACCGCTTTGAAGGTGCAAGCAGGTGGTTCTTAAATTAGCGTCATAGGTTACTGTGGATGTCATTTCCTTAGATTTAATTGATTTGTGATTTTGGTAAATTTACAACGAATGGATTAATTTAAGCACAAGTCTTGTATTTTTGCATTCGATAAATATGACGCATGCAAGAATTACCAATCGTACCAGCAGAACAACATATAAAAAAGCCAAATTGGTTAAGGGTTAAATTGCCAATCGGAGAAAGCTATAAGCATGTTAGAGGTTTGGTGGATCAACATAAATTACATACCATCTGTGAGAGCGGAAACTGTCCAAATATGGGAGAATGTTGGGGAGAGGGCACAGCTACATTTATGATCCTAGGTAATATATGTACAAGAAGTTGTCAGTTTTGTGCCGTCGCAACAGGAAGGCCAAAACCTGTGGAGTGGGATGAGCCTCAGCGTGTAGCAGAAGCGATTTATTTAATGAAAGTAAAACATGCTGTTTTGACAAGTGTGGATAGAGATGAATTACCTGACGGCGGATCAATTATTTGGGCAAACACCATTAAGGCAATTAAAGCTTTAACTCCAGATACAACATTAGAAACTTTGATTCCAGATTTTAGAGGGATCAAAGAGCAAATAGAAAGAATTATAGAAGCTGCACCAGAAGTGGTGAGTCATAATATGGAAACAGTAGAGCGCAATACCAAGCGCGTTCGAGTGCAAGCAAAATACAGAAGAAGTTTAGAAGTGTTAGAGACTTTGAAGAAAGGGGGCATGCGTACTAAAACAGGCATCATGTTGGGCATCGGTGAAGAGAAAGAAGAAGTGGTACAAACTATGAAAGATTTAATTGGCGTAGGATGTGATGTCATTACAATCGGTCAATATTTACAGCCCACTAAGAAGCATTTACCTGTGCAGCGCTTTGTGCATCCAGACGAGTTCGCAGAATTGAGAGCAATCGGCTATGAATTAGGCTTTGACTATGTGGAGAGTGGTCCATTGGTGAGATCCTCTTACCATTCCGAGAAGCACGTGATACCAGGCTGGGGTAGAAATAAATATTTAGAAGAACTAGCATTGAAAAAATAGCTCAGCTACGTCATAATAAAAAAGAGGTACTTAAAAGCACCTCTTTTTTTTATTCCCACATCAAAGCAGAAGCGCCAAGTATGGCGGCATCTGATTCTTTAAGATGACTAATTAAAATCTTTACTTTATGTTGGAAGATCTCAATTAAATTGGCTTCCATATGTTCTCTGGTTGGTTTTAAAATCATATCGCCAGCTTTTGTTAAGCCTCCAAATAAAATAATTGCTTCAGGACTTGAGAACATTACGAAGTTCGCAAGTGACATGCCTAATATTTTACCAGTGAATTCAAATACTTCAATTGCAACTTCATCTCCTTTACTTGCGGCTTCGTATACATCTTTTGAAGTGATGCTATTTATATCTAATGCTCTTAGTGTGCTTGGACGATCTGACTGACTTAAAATTTCTTTTGCAGATTCTGCAACACCCGTTGCGGATGCATAACTTTCTAAGGAACCTTTTTTACCTGTACCATGGTGCAATCTTCCGTCAGGGATGATGATCGTGTGCCCAAGTTCACCTGCAAATCCATCATGGCCATAAATTAATTGTCCGTTGGCTACGATACCACTTCCTACTCCAGTACCAAGCGTAATCATAATAAAATCTTTCATACCTTTTGCTGCACCATACATCATTTCTCCAACAGCTGCAGCATTGGCATCATTTGTTAATTTAACTGGCACTTTAAACTTGTCTTGTACCATTTTGGCAAATGGGATAATGCCTTTCCATGGAAGATTAGGTGCATATTCGATGGTGCCGGTATAAATATTACCATTGGGTGCGCCTATGCCAATACCTTTTATACGGCCAAAGCCGCCCACTTTTTCAATCATATCAGACAAATGCACATGCAATTCGTCAATGAAACTAGTTACGTCAAGGTGTTTTTTTGTTGACATTTCACTGGAAAATAACACATTCCCGTCCTTGTCTACGATGCCAAATTTTGTTCCTGTTCCGCCGATATCGACGCCTACCACATATGATTCCATAAATATTTTTTATTTTTTTTAGTGTCCGCCACTTGTTTCAGTTTCTTCGTAGTTAATTCCTTGCTTCTTTAAAATTCCTTTAACTGTGATGGCAAAAAAGACTAAATACGCAAAACACAATGCTGGAACCCAGAATGAATTATGAATACCAAATCCAGGTTGATCTAGATGTGATGACTGCAGGTAGTCAGCAATTTTACCCTGAATAGGAGGTATAATGCCACCCCCTAATATCATCATGATTAAAAAGGCAGATCCTTGAGGTGTATATTTTCCTAAACCAGCAACTGATAAAGAAAAAATTGAAGGCCACATGATAGAACAAGCCAATCCACCAGTTAGAAAAGCATATGTAGCTACTGTGCCTTTGGTGAAAATACCCAATACCATTGCTGTTACACCCACTAAACTAAAAATTAGTAAAGTTTTAGCTGGTTTGTTTTGACTAAGGTAGAATGCAATAATTTGAATGAATACGCAAATGATATACCAATAAAGTGGACTCATATCATATTGTGCAATGCTATTCAATCCTATCACAATTCCAAAAGCGATAATTGGTATGATAAATGTCAAATATTGTTGCGTTTTCTGCTTGAAGTCGAAAGCGCTAATGGCTCCAGCCCAACGTCCAATCATCATACTGCCCCAATACATAGAAACATAGGGAGCAATAGCAGAAGAGGAGATGCTACCAAAATCAGATTGCTTTAGTAATTCTCCTAGGTTAGATCCAATTGCAACCTCAACACCTACATAAACAAAGATGGCTAACATACCTAATACCAATTGCGGATATTTCATTGCGCCCCATCCTTTTTCATTTTTTTGTGCTGTAAAATTAGCTGCCAATAATCCAATTACAACGGTTGCAAGCGCACCAAAAAGCCATTTCATTCTGTAGGTTTCTAATGCATGTCTACCATCGTCTGTTAAAGTAGATGGGTCAATTTTATAACTATTAAAGATTGGAACAAATAAAGCGATTAAGACGCCAGTCATAATGATCAATAAAGACAAAGCTTTTCCAGCTGGTTCCATTTTTTCATCTGAAATTCCTGCAGGAACTTTTTTAGAAAAATGAAATAATGCTGCAGCGGCTATAAATAAACCACCCACTGCTGAATAAAGAATAATGACTTTATCTAAACTTAATTCCTTGATTTGTTCGTCAGTAATCGCTGCTGCAGAACCAAATAATGCCAATGCAACTACAATTGGACCAATAGAAGTGCCAAATGAATTAATTCCACCGCCTAGGCTTACTCGGCTTGTGCCAGTTGATGGATCACCCAATGCGATTGCGAATGGTTGTGCAGCAGTTTGTTGCAAGGAAAAACCAAGCGCTACAATAAATAAGCCCACTAACATTCCAGTAAAGGTATTTGCATTTACGGCGATGATCATTGCGGCAGCACCAATAGCAGAGAATAATAAACCATAAACAATGCTCTTTTTATAGCCCCATTTTCCAACCAGGTCTTTGCCACCTAAAGCACCATAGGCAAATAATCCTAGCGCTCCTATATAATAAGCTAGATAAAATGCAAAATCTATCAACTGACTTTGAAACTGATCTAGTTCAAAGTAGTTTTTACAAAAAGGGATAAATACACTGTTACCAGCTGCAATAAATCCCCAGAAAAAGAAAACCACAATCAGTGTGGTAAGCGCACCAGTATTGGTTGGCTGTTTGGTTGGGCTCATAGCATTCGTTAGTTTAGTCGTTGAATCGATCCCCCAAAATACTCATTTTTTTTTAATCCCTGACTACAAAAAAACAATTATTGTAAATAGTATTTAGTAAATTGAAAGCAAAATGATTGTTTGATGCATATAGTACATGTTAGTGCCGAGTGTTACCCAATGGCCAAAGCTGGAGGCTTGGGCGATGTGGTTGGTGCTTTGCCTAAATACCAAAATAAAATTGGGCAAGATGCGATGGTGGTGATGCCTATGTACAAGACTTCATTTTTAGAAAAATCAAGTTGGAATGTAGTGCATCAAGGGAATGCTTATTTGGGAAATTGGTATTTCAATTACACGATCATTCAAGAAAGTACTGGACAACTCGGTTACCCTTTGTATTTAGTAGATATTCATGGTTTATTAGACCGTCCTAAAATATATGGTTATGAAGATGATGCAGATCGTTTTATTGGATTTCAAATTGCAGTAGTGGATTGGTTGAAAAGTTGGAATGAAACCCCTGATTTAGTGCATTGTCACGACCATCAAGCCGGGCTCGTTCCTTTTATGATGAAGTACTGTTATGATTACCAAAAATTAGCTGCTATCAAAACCATCTTAACGATACACAATGCACAATACCATGGTGCAATGAGTTGGGAGAAATCAATATTAATTCCTAGATGGGACACATGGAAAAGAGGGTTACTAGAGTGGGATGGATGCATTAATCCTTTGGCAACCGCAATTAAATGCGTAGACAAGGTAACGACGGTAAGCCCAACCTACATGCAACAACTGAAATACCACTCAAATGGTTTAGAACCATTATTTGAATATGAGCAAGGAAAATGTGTTGGTATATTAAATGGTATAGACAATGAAGTTTGGAACCCTGGTTCAGATCCTTTTGTCCCATATCATTTTAATGTCCATAATTTTCATAGTGAGAAACAAAAAAATAAAAAGTTATTGTGTGAACGCTATCATTTAGATTTCAATAAACCATTGATTGTTTTTATTGGCAGATTAGTGCACGAAAAAGCTGCGGATGTTTTACCTGGCGCGATACAACATGCGTTAGATAAGACCAATGGTGGAGCTAATTTTTTAATGATTGGCGCTGGTGATACTGCTGTTGAATCTGCATTAAATTATTTAGTGCAATTGTATCCAGGGGTGTACAATACTTTTATTGGTTATGACGAAAAAGTAGGACACGAAGCTTATGCTGGGGCAGATTTTTTATTGATGCCAAGTAGGGTAGAGCCATGTGGCTTGAATCAAATGTACGCATTAAGATATGGTGCCATTCCAATGGTCAGAGATACAGGGGGGCTTCATGATACGGTGATAGACATGGGAGATCAGGGCGGTTTTGGTATTCGTTTTTTACATGCTACAGAATCCGATATTGTACATGCGATTGAGCGAGCGATAGAAGTGTATCAGGACCAAATAAAAATGAAACAAATGATTGAACATGCTATGACAATTGACCATAGTTGGGAATCCGTAGTACATGCTTATCAGTCTGTTTATGAATCATATTAAATATAATAATCAATAATACCATGTCTAATTATGCAAAAAAGGCAGTTTCCATTATTTTAGGTGGAGGTGCAGGATCAAGATTGTATCCCCTTACGGCAAGTCGTTCAAAACCTGCTGTGTCTATTGCAGGTAAATATAGATTGGTGGATATTCCTATTAGTAATTGTATCAATAGTAATCTGAATCGAATTTTTGTGTTGACACAATTCAATTCAGCATCTTTGAATCAGCATATCAAAAACACCTACCATTTTAGTGCTTTTAGTTCTGGTTTTGTAGATATACTTGCTGCGGAACAAACACCCGATAATCCGGGTTGGTTTCAGGGGACTGCAGATGCGGTAAGGCAATCCCTCAGGCATATTCAAAATTTTGATTTCGAATATGTCTTGATTTTAAGTGGGGATCAATTGTACCAAATGGATTTTAGCAAAATGATTGATGCACATAGGGCACATGGTGCAGCATTGACGATTGCTACGATCCCTGTTGGAGAAAGAGATGCACCAGAGTTTGGAATTTTAAAATCTAATCATGAACATGTAATTACTTCTTTTATTGAAAAGCCTAATAAAACATTATTACCAGATTGGGTGAGCGACACTGGTGCGGCAATGCAATCACAAGGACGTAACTATTTGGCATCAATGGGTATTTATGTATTTAACAAAGAAGTACTATTCCAATTATTAAATGAAGTGCATCCCAATGCGACTGATTTTGGGAAAGAAATTATCCCTGATTCAATTGCTAATTTCAAAGTTTTGAGTTACCAATATGACGGCTATTGGACAGATATAGGAAATATCTATTCATTTTTTGAAGCAAATTTGGCATTAACTGATGAAATTCCTCCATTTAATTTATTTGATAGTGCACAAACGGTTTATACAAGACCAAGGATGTTGCCTCCAGCAAAAATTAGCGGAACAATTATTAATAAAGCCATTATTGCTGAGGGGTCCATCATTCATGCTAAAGAAATAACACAATCAGTGATTGGTATTCGTTCTAGAATTGGAAAAGATACGGTGGTAAAAAATTCTTATATCATGGGATGTGATTATTACGAAACGATTGAGCAGATCAATCATAAAAATAACACAGGTGCTCCTATTTTGGGGATAGGGGAAAGGTGTACCATAGAAGATGCGATTGTGGACAAAAATTGTGCTATTGGTAATGATGTTCATATTAAAGGCGGAGCACATTTAGAAAAAGTGGACCACCCTTTATATACAATCAAAGACAATATAATTGTAATTAAAAAAGGTGCAATTATTCCTAATGGATTTAAAATTTAAATGAAAATGAGTACAGCGTACACAGGCGAAAAAGTCAAATTAAGCTTTTGGCAAATTTGGAATATGTGTTTTGGATTTTTTGGCATTCAGTTTGGATGGAGTTTGCAGATGGGTAACATGAGTGCGATTTATGAATTTCTGGGCGCAGCACCTGATGAAATTCCAGGACTATGGTTAGCTGCTCCAATGACTGGATTAATCATTCAGCCGATTGTTGGCTACTTTAGTGATCGAACATGGCATCCAAAATTAGGAAGACGTCGACCTTTCTTTTTGATTGGTGCAATTTTTAGTTCATTGTTGTTATTTGTCATGCCTAATTCATCCACTGTTTGGATGGCAGCAGGAGTCTTATGGATTTTAGATTCGAGTATTAACATCACGATGGAGCCATTCAGGGCATTTGTAGCTGACAACTTAAATGAAAAACAACGCTCCTTTGGCTTCGCGATGCAGAGTATGTTTATTGGATTGGCATCATTCATTGCAGGCTATCTGCCTCAATTGTTGGCCAATTGGTTCAATGTATCTAGAGCTAAATTAAATGGTTCAATTCCTCAAAATATATTATTGTCATTTTATATTGGAGGTGTTGTTTTTTTTATATCAGTTTTATACACAATCGTTACAAGCGAAGAATATCCGCCCTCAAGTCCGAGTAAATTACAGGATGAAGCTGCTCCAAAAGTGGGCATTCTACAAGAAATTATACATTCTATAAAAAATATGCCGGTACAAATGAAGCGATTGGCCTTGGTCAATTTCATCACATGGCCAGGTTTATTTTTAATGTGGTTCTATTATAGTACTGGAGTGGCAACACAAATCTTTAACGGAGATCCAACATCGAATGGCGCACAATTTACATTGGGATTAGAACATGCAAACACAACCTCTGCTATTTTAAATTTAGTCACTTTTGGCTTTTCATTTACATTGCCATTTTGGGTAAGTAAAATTGGCAAAAAGTATACGCATACCTTGTGCCTGTTGATTGGTGGACTAGGCTTGATATCGGTCTATTTTGTAGAACAGCCAAATGTCTTGTATGTAAGTATGGGGCTTGTGGGCATTGCTTGGGCTTCAATATTATCCATGCCATATTCAATGTTAGCTGGTTTTATTCCTGAAAATAAAATGGGCATTTACATGGGGATATTTAATTTTTTTATTGTACTACCTGAAATTATAGCTTCATTATTTTTTGGAAAAATTATGTCAGCTTATTTAAACAATGATCGTTTGATGGCTGTCTTTATTGGGGGCATTTTACTAATCATTGCAGGTATGGTTTGTGCAGTCATCATCAAAGAAGAAAAAAGTAATCTTTCATAGCGTTTAAAGTATTTTTTAAAATGAATTTTAAATTTAAAATAATCAGTTTTTCAATTTTAGCCTCTTTGTTTTTAACCATTCAAACATTTGCTTTAGACGCATACCCAAGCAATTGGTTTGTACAAATGAAATGGAACAAAGTGCAAGTTTTATTGAGGGCTACTGATGCAGACTTTTCTGAATCGACTATTTCAATTCAATATCCCGGCGTGCAGCTTCAAAAAGTGCATCATTTTGAAAATGGCCATTATGTTGCTTTAGACTTGTTGATACAACCATCAGCAAAGCCCGGGGAAGTAAAAATGAATATTAAAGCTGGTTCACGAACATTCATACATTCATGGCCTATTAAACCAAGACGAGAAGGCAATGGAACAAAATTCGCGCAAGGTGTGAATCAATCCGATTTGATTTATTTTTTAATGCCTGATCGATTCAGTAACGGTGATAAAAATAATGATCGAATAGTTGGATTGAAGGACCAGTCCTTGAATCGAGATTCCATTTTTTTAAGACATGGCGGTGATTTAAAAGGGGTGCAAAATCATTTAGATTATCTACAAAATTTAGGTGCAACTACTTTATGGATGACACCTATTTTAGAGAATGACATGCCTGATAGAACTGAGCATGGATATGCTGCAACAAACCATTATGTGGTGGAGAAAAGATTTGGAGGTGAAGCAGCCTACCTTGCCTTAAGTGATGCATTGCATGCAAGGGGCATGAAATTAATACAAGATGCGGTTTACAATCATGTGGGGCGCTTTCATTTTTTAGTTCAAGATGCGCCTGCTAAAGATTGGTTGCATCAATGGCCAAGATTCACCCAGACAAATTACAAAGATCAGCCAATCTTTGATCCGCATGCGGCAATACAAGATAAAAGAAAATTAACCAATGGTTGGTTCACAACTGAAATGCCTGATGTGAATCATGAAAATGAGTTTGTTGCCAATTATTTAATTCAACATGCAATATGGTCTGTTGAAACTTTTGGCATAGATGGTTGGAGGATTGATACCTATATCTATAATGATTTAGCGTTTATGAATCGATGTAATCAGGCACTTGAAAATGAGTATCCTAAAATCACCTCATTTGGTGAATGTTGGGTACATGGCACTGCTAATCAAGCTTATTTTGCACAGAACAATATCAATACTCCTTTCAAAAGCAATTTACAAGGGGTAGCTGATTTCCAAACATTATTATACGGTATCCAACCAGCGCTCAATGAAAAATTTGGATGGATGGAAGGCGTAAGCAAATTATACAATACCTTATCAAATGATTTCTTATATAAAGATCCAACACGTAATGTGATTTTTTTAGACAACCATGATATGACGCGTATTTTATCACAGGTAGGAGAAAGTATTCCAAAAGTGAAAATGGGTTTAGCATGGTTAATGACTTGTAGAGGCATACCTCAATTGTATTATGGTACAGAAATTTTAATGAAGGGAATCGCAAATCCAGATGGCTGGGTACGTTTAGATTTTCCTGGTGGATGGGAGGGAGATCAAAAGAATGCATTTACTAAATCTGGTTTGACAGCATCTGAATTAGACATGTTAACCTACACGCAAAAATTGGGTTTGTTCAGGAAGTCATCATCTGCGATTACGAAGGGCAAGATGATGCAATATTTGCCAACAGAGGGGCTCTATGTATATTTTAGGTATGATGACAATCAAACAGTCATGTGCGTAATGAATACAAGTGAGCAAGTAAGAAAAGTCGATTTTGGAGATTATAGTGAGCGGACCAATGGATTTTCTGGAGGAAAAGAAGTAGTTTCAGGCCAATCTATTGCAAAAGTATTCAGTATTCCAGCTTTAACTATGCAAGTAATTGAGCTAACTAAATAAGATCCATGTCTAAATACGAATCAATACATTTTGTAGATACTGCACAAGCGGTGTGGAATTATTCACTTTTTACCGACTCGGATATTCAAGCATTCCAACGGGGGACACATTCTACTTTGTATCGATTGTTTGGAAATAAACAAATTGAAGTATTGGGTGTACATGGCACTTATTTTAGTGTTTGGGCACCTAACGCGACTGCTGTATTTGTAAAGGGTAACTTTAATGATTGGAGCAACGAAGCACATCCATTAAAAGTAAGACTCGATGCATCAGGTATTTGGGAAGGTTTTATCCCAAATATTGGACAAGGTGAAGTGTATAAATACCATATACATGGCTATAAAGGTATGGTATTGGACAAAGGTGATCCGTTTGCACATTATTGGGAATTAAGACCATTAACAGCATCTATAACATGGCAGACTGACTATGCTTGGAAGGATCAACAATGGCAAGAAGATAGAAAGATAAAAAATAGAACTGATCAGCCCTATTCAGTGTACGAAGTGCATTTGGCTAGTTGGATGCGACCGGATAAAACGAATGAGGATCGTTATAATTCTTATATACAGCTTATTGATTTATTGGTGCCTTATGTGCAAGAGATGGGTTTTACACATGTAGAATTTATGCCTGTAATGGAGCATCCATTTGATGGAAGTTGGGGTTATCAAGGGGTTGGTTTTTTTGCACCTACATCTAGGTTTGGAAACCCACAAGGTTTTGCTGCATTGGTTGATGCATTTCATCAAGCTGGTATTGGTGTGATATTGGATTGGGTTCCTTCACATTTCCCGTATGATGGTCATGGCTTATTTATGTTTGATGGCGCCAATACTTATGAATATGCAGATATGCGTAAAGGGTATCATCCAGACTGGAATTCTTATATTTTCAATTATAAAAGAGGCGAGGTAAAGTCTTTCCTTATTAGTAGTGCAAAGTTTTGGTGTGATCAGTTTCATATTGATGCGTTAAGAGTGGATGCAGTAAGTTCTATGCTTCGATTAGATTATAGCAGGGAGGAAGGCGCATGGGAACCCAACGAATTTGGAGGTAATGGTAATTTAGAAGCCATTGAATTCATTAAAGACTTAAACATTACTCTATACAGAGATTTCCCTTATATACAAACCATTGCAGAAGAAGCTTCCGATTGGCCAGGGATCAGTCAGCCAGTCTTCATGGATGGTTTAGGATTTGGCATGAAGTGGATGATGGGTTGGATGCATGATACTTTGGATTATTTTAAACTAGACCCAATCATGCGCTCAGGTGCGCAAGATAAATTTAGTTTTTCCATGATGTATTATTATGACGAACATTTTATGTTGCCTCTAAGTCATGATGAAGTAGTTCATGGGAAAAGCCCCATGTTGTATAAAATGCCCGGAGACGAATGGCAAAAATTTGCAAATCTGAGGCTGATGTATACTTATATGTTTATGCATCCTGGTGCAAAATTGTTATTTATGGGCAATGAATTTGCAGCTACTCAAGAATGGAATTATAAGTCTGAACTTCAGTGGGATTTGTTACAATATGTTTCTCATGGAGGTATGAAATACTGTGTACAACAACTGAATGCAATCTATAAAGCACATCCTGCATTGTATGAATTACAATATGATATTGAAGGATTTGAATGGGTAGAAACCAATAAAAGACAAGAAGGTGTCATTGCTTTTAAGCGAAAAGCAAAGGATCCAAAAGAGGAAATATTGGTCGTATTGAACATGACGCCAGTTCCAAGACATCAATTTCCAATTCATATATGTGGTAAATCAAATTGGAAAGAAATATTCAACAGCGATCACAAGGCATTCTGGGGTGTTGGTGATTTGTTTAATAATGAAGTAAAAGGTGTTTCAGTAGATGGTACAAACAATTGGTTGGTATTGCATTTGGAACTGCCAGCTTTGGCTGCGATTGTGTTGAAATAAAATAATCCTATAGCATAAAATAATAGGTAACAAAAAAATGCCACTCCATGGAGTGGCATTTTTTTTAAGGATCATTTAAGTTTAGAATAAACCACCTTTCTTCAAAGTTGTTTTACCTTCTCCAATTTTAAAACCATTGTGGTACACTTCAACTAAGTATTCACCTTCAACAAATTTGGAAGCTTGCTTAATGTCATAGCTGATTGGTAATACAGCATTCTGAACATATTGTATGCTTATTTTATTTGCATATGCTTTGTTGCCATCTTCTCTTGTATTAATCTTGCCACCTTCAGAGAAAATAGATCCATTAGGTGCAGTGATACATACATACAAGTCTTGTGCACCAGAAGGAGTGATTTTATTTTTATCAATCTGGAAAGACAAACGAATTGTGTTTGCGCGCTTTGCAGATTTTGTAATTTTTTCTGATCCATCTTCTTTTACTCTTACTGCTTGAATACTGAATGCAGAAGCATGTAATGTAGAACCAAGATCTTGTAATCTTTCTTTTTCTTTAGTCGTAGCAGTCAAATTGTTGTTTAAGTTAGTATTCTCAGTTGTTAAAGCTTCATTCTTTACTGTTAATACTTTATTTTCTTCTTGTGCTTTAGCAAGATCAGTTAACAATCCAGCTACCTTGCCGTTCAATTCAGCAATCATCGATTTAGCTTCAGCTAATTCTTTATCCGTTGCATTTTTCTTGCGCAAAATACTGCTGATATTTGACTTTAATTGTTGGATATCATTTGACTTCGCCAATAAATCACCTTGTAATTGTGTGTTTTGTTGCGTTAATGAATCTGCTTTTGCAGAAACGGCAATAAAATCAGCTTGAATAGCATTTTTCGCGCTATCCAAAGTATTCACTTGTGTAGTGTAGTTATTTATGATTTCAGTCTTAGAAGTGCTGAAATAGATCCATGATCCAATAAGTGCAACAATCAATACACCGATTAAAATTTTGCCTCCGTTACCTGAATTTTCGTTAGTCATGATAAAATGTGTTTATTTATTTGCCACAAGATATAAAAAAAATGCCATTCATGTATATCTTTGGGCATGCCCATCTCCAAAATTCTATCGAACTGGAAAAATAATGTATTCGATGCAGTCTACTGGCTGGAAGGGGAAGAGCCGTTCTATATTGATCAGTTAGTCCATTATGCAGAACATAATTTATTACCTGAGGCAGATCAGGCTTTCAATCTCACTGTCTTTTATGGTAAGGACGCTGATTGGGCAGAAGTAGTGAACGCTTGTAAGCGTTATCCTGTCTTTGCAGAAAAGCAAGTGGTGATTCTGAAAGAGGCGCAACATATGAATTCATTGGAGAAATTAGCCTCTTATGTCGAAAATCCACTTAATTCAACAATTCTTATTGTAGCACATAAAGATAAAAATCTTGATGGTCGTTCGGCGCTTGCAAAATTATTAAAGACTAAGGCTGTGGTAGTCAGTACAAAAAAAATGTACGACAATAAATTACCTGATTGGGTGAACCAATGGGTTACAGAAAACGGGTATCAAATCAGTCCTAAGGCAGTTCAAATTATTGTAGATCATATTGGGAACGATTTAAGTAGGATCAAAAATGAATTGGAAAAATTAATAGTCAATCTTGGTGATCGTAAAAAAATTACCGAGGACGATATAGAAAAATATATTGGCATTAGCAAGGAATTTAATGCATTTGAATTTCAGGACGCTATTGCGCATAAAAAATTCTCAAGGGCCATGCAAATGATTCAATATTTTGAATCGAATCAAAAAGCAGCGCCCATACAATTTATTTTGCCAACACTGTATGGTTTTTTTAGTAAACTATATGCAGTCTATGGATTGGGTACAAATGATGAAAAAAGAATCATGGCCGAAGTGGGGCTTAATTTCTTTTCTATAAAAACCACCATGGCTGCAACAAGGCATTATCATTATGCAAAAGTGGAGCAAATTCTTTTGTTAATTCACGAGTACAATTTAAGGGTGCTTGGGATCAATGATGCCAGCAATGCTGATGCTGAATTGTTAAAAGAATTGGTTGTGAAAATAATGTCTTAAACTAAATGCCAGAAAGCATTTTAGATGCAGTAATCTTATCTTGGTGTAATTGGTCTTTTAATGCGTCTAATCCATTAAATTTTACTTCTCCCCTTATAAATTCATAGACCATTACAGTGATATATTGCTCATAAATATCTTGATCAAAATTAAAAATATTTACCTCAATCACTTTCTTTTGTCCGTCTACGGTTGGTCGAATACCAATGTTCATCATGCCATTAAGTAATTCGTGGTTGGTACAGATGCCTTTTACTTTAACTGCATATACGCCATTGGCAGGGATTAATTTTTCTTCATCATTGATATGAAGATTGGCAGTAGGGTAGCCAATTGTTCTGCCTAATTGATTGCCTCTTACTACAAAACCTTCAAAGCAATAGGGGTAACCTAGTAATGCGTTTGCTTTTGCTATTTTTTGATCTGTGATATAGTTTCTAATTAAAGTAGAACTGATGATTTCATGATTGACCAATTGTTCGTTGATCTCTTCTACTTTAAAATTGAATTTTGCACCCATGCTTTTTAATAAAGCAATATTGCCATTTCTTCCTTTGCCAAAATGATGATCATACCCCACAATCACAGTATTTGGCTTAAACTTCTGGTATAAAAAATCTTCTACATATTGCTCGGCAGACATGTTAGAGAAGTTATAATTAAAATCTACAATAACTAAATGATCAACACCAGCAGACTCCAATAGAAGAATACGTTCTTTGATACTACTCAACTGTTTGATTTCACCTGGAACAGAAGAAATGACTTTTCTTGGATGAGGATGAAAAGTGATGATGATGGTTTCGCCATGCACATTTTGTGCTAATTGCTTCATTCTTTCGATAATTTGCTGGTGCCCTTTGTGCACGCCATCAAAGGCACCCATTGTAACAATGGCATCTTTGAATGGTGGTAATGTAGCTAAATCGTAGTGAACCTTCATCTTTATATTGTAAATAGGGTACAAATGTAAAACAATTGTACCTTTGTTGTAAAATCAATTTATAGCTATGTCCTTGTATGCACAGCGCGGTGTGTCCGCTCAAAAAGAAGAAGTTCATGCCGCCATTCAAAATTTAGATCAAGGGTTGTATCCAAATGCATTTTGTAAACTATATGCTGATTTTTTAGGCGGTGACAATGCATATATCAATATCATGCATGCGGATGGTGCAGGTACCAAGAGCATATTGGCTTATTTGTATTGGAAAGAAACTGGCGACCTGTCTGTTTGGAAAGGAATTGCACAAGACGCTATTGCAATGAATTTAGATGATTTGTTGTGTGTAGGGATTTATGATCAAATTTTATTTTCATCAACGATTGATCGAAATAAACTATTGATTAGTGGTGAAGTGATTAGTCAAGTGATCAATGGCACACAGGATTTTTTTAATACCTTAAAAGAGTTTGGGGTACATATTGCTTTTTTAGGTGGAGAAACAGCAGATGTGGGGGATGTTGTTAGAACAATAGCTGTGAATGGCACCATGACTGCAAGGTGGCCAAAGTCAAAATTAATTACCAATGATTTAATTGCACCAGGCCAAGTGATTGTTGGGTTTTCAAGTTCAGGTCAAGCGCATTACGAAAGTGAATACAATAGCGGATTAGGTAGTAATGGATTGACAAGTGCAAGACATGATGTGTTGTCGCATCATTATGCAACAGTATATCCTGAATCTTTTGAACCAACATTGAAGGATGAAGTGGTGTATTTAGGAAAAAATAAAATGACGGATAAACTAACTATCGAAGGATTTGGCGAGATAAGTGTTGGTAAATTATTATTAAGTCCAACACGTACCTATGCACCTTTGGTGAAGGCGATTTTATCACAACATTTTGATGCGGTAAAAGGAATGATTCATTGCAGTGGGGGTGGTCAAACCAAATGCATGAAATATTTGCCAGGCAATATGCGCATTGTTAAAAATAATTTATTTGAAACGCCTCCCATTTTCAAATTAATCCAAGCGAATTCTGGTGCCAATACAAAAGAAATGTACCAAGTCTTTAACATGGGACATCGATTAGAAATATTTACAGATGCAGCATCTGCTGATGGTTTAATTGCAATTGCAGAAAGCCTTGGTATAGCTGCCCAAGTAGTAGGCTATGTGGAAGCTGCTGATAAGAAAGAATTGGTTTTAGAAGGAAGTTTTGGAAAGGAAGTGTTTAGCTATTAATTTTAATTCATTAAAATAAACCATATGAGCGAAATTGTTGTACAAATTGAACATGCAAATATCTACCAAAGTGGCAATTTGATATTACAAGATGTCAACTTAAATGTACAAAGAGGTGAATTCGTTTACCTTGTGGGCAAAACTGGAACTGGCAAAAGTAGCTTGTTAAAAACATTATATGGTGAATTAACCCTTACCGAAGGAATTGGCAATGTGGTAGGGTTTAATTTAAAAGAAATGGACTGGAAAAAGCTGCCATTTTTAAGAAGAAATTTAGGTGTAGTTTTCCAAGATTTTCAATTGTTAACCGACCGAAATGTCAATGAAAATTTGAGATTTGTGCTTAAAGCAACTGGTTGGCAGGATGAGCAATTAATTCAACAAAAAATTGACGATGTTTTGACCAAAGTGGGACTTCAAAACAAAGGCTTTAAAATGACTTTTGAAATGAGTGGCGGTGAACAACAAAGGGTTGATATTGCTCGCGCCCTGTTAAATTCTCCTAAATTGATCCTTGCGGATGAGCCAACTGGCAGTTTAGACCCTGAAACCAGTGATGAAATCATGCAACTTTTGTTTCAAATTGCTAAGGAAGACGGAACCGCCATTGTGATGGCAACCCACGATTATATTGTTGTGAACAAGTTCCCTGCCCGCACCCTGAGTACCGAAGGCGGCCGACTTGTTGAAAAGGGGTAGTTTTCTCCACAATTCAACCTAAAAAGCCCTTTTCCCTTGACTTTTTGGTCGTTTTTTCTTATGTTCGCAGACATTTTAAAGCGTTACAAAAGTGAGATTAAAGTCATTAGAAATCAAGGGGTTCAAGAGTTTTGCTGATAAAACCATTGTCAGTTTTGACGAAGGCATTACAGGTATTATTGGACCAAACGGTTGTGGTAAAAGTAATATTATAGATAGTATCAGATGGGTGATTGGGGAATCTAAGATTTCAGCTTTGAGATCTGAGAATTTAGATTCATTGGTTTTCAATGGTTCAAAGACTAGAAATGCGAGTAGCATGGCGGAAGTGAGTTTAACTTTCGAGAATACGAAGAATTTATTACCTACTGAATTTAGTACCATTACGGTAACACGTCGTTATTATAAAAATGGTGAAAGTGAATATCGATTGAATGATGTGTCTTGTCGTTTGAAAGACATCCACAATTTATTTATGGATACGGGGGTAAGTACAGACAGCTATGCCATTATTGAATTGGGTATGGTGGATGACATTATCAAGGACAAGGACAATAGTCGTCGCAAAATGTTAGAGCAAGCTGCAGGGATTACCATCTATAAAACAAGAAAAAAAGAAGCGAAAAATAAATTAGATGCCACTGAGCAAGATTTATCACGTATAGAAGATTTATTATTTGAAATTAACAACCAGTTAAAGACCTTAGAGAATCAAGCAAAGAAAGCTGAGAAGTATTTTGAGATCAAGAAAGATTATAAAGAAACAGCAATTGAATTAGCGATAGCATCATTAGAAGGGTTTAACTTAACTTATAAAGAATTAACTGAACAACAAGAAGCTGAAACAGATAAAAAGTTTGAATTAGAAGCAGCTATCGCTTTAGAAGAAGCAGCACTCGAACAAGAACGTGTTGTATTCATAGAAAAAGAGAAAGCCTTGCAAAGCATGCAACAGGAGTTCAATGAAATGTTGCAACGTTTAAGGACAAAAGAGAATGATAAAAGTCTAGCTGCTCAACGCTTAGATTATCTAAACGATAAAGAAAAAGGGTTACAAGAATTTTTAGAAAGAGCAGAAGGTCAATTGAAAACAATTGGAGACTCTATTGAGTATACCAAATTGCAAGTGATTGACGAAGAGCAATTGTACAATGACTTCAAAAATAGAGTAGAGCAATCGCATATTGAATTAACCAATAAACGTGCTCAATTTGACGATCAAAGAACCGTTTTAGATAGTTTACGTCAACAGTTTGGTCAAATTCAGAGAAATCAATTTGAAGCAGAAAAAAAAGTAGCTGTATCTGATACTTCTATTCAGAATATTCAAAGAAGTCAGCATCAATTAGACGAAGAACAATTACAGCGTGCTGAGCAAGTTGAGGTATTAACGCAACAATTGATGGCTAAAGAAGCTGAATTAGCAGAACTAAAAGCGCATTTAGTAGATCTACAAGCACAGCATGAACAAGCGAAGGTCAATATTTTTGAAACCCAAGAGCAGCTTGAAGCTTTAAGATCCAAACTTGCAGAGCAATCAAGAATTTTGGATGCTAAAAAGAATGAATACGATTTATTAAAAAGCTTAGTTGACTCTATGGAAGGTTATCCAGAGAGTGTAAAATTCTTACACAAGAATACTGGATGGAACCATAATGCGCCTATTCTCTCAGACATTTTATATGTTCAAGAAGCATACCGTACTGCAGTAGAAAATGTACTTGAACCTTATTTGAATTATTATGTAGTGAATAATTTAAAAGAAGGGATGCAAGCAGTTCAGTTGTTAGATGAAAATAAAAAAGGGAAGGCTAACTTTTTCTTATTGGATCAATTGAATGGCGCAAAGGCAGAGTCTGCTCCAACTAATACCATTGCAGCATTATCTGTTATTGAAATTGACCCCCAGTATGCAGCATTGGCAAATCATTTATTAGGCAATGTTTTCATTGCTGAAAATGAAGCTGCTTTAGAAGCGAACTCAACTGGAATTATTCTCGAGAAGACAGGAAAATATGTAAAAGGCAAATTCACACTAACCGGTGGAAGTGTAGGTTTATTTGAAGGAAAGAAAATTGGTCGTGCAAAGAATTTAGAAAAATTATTGGAAGATATTCAAGCGCAAGAAATGGTGGTGAATGATTTAAAAGCGCAAATACAAGTGAAGCATGAAGCTGTTTTACAATTCAATGAATTGTTAAAGGAGCAAGAAATCAGGGCCACAGAACAAAATGTGAACCGCTTGATCAATGATGTTTTTGCAAATAAAAACAGACTAGAGAACTTGCAATCAGCTCAAGTTGCCGCTGTCGCGAAACTAGCAGAATTAGCAGAGAAGATAGCGCAAGAACATGCGTTGATTGGAGACACTAGGATTGAATTGAACGAATTAAATGCTTCATTGCAAGCAACACAAGCGCAATTAGGTGCTATTGAATTGGCGTATCAAGCTGCAGAGCAAGCATACCACCAAGCATCTGGTGAATTCAATGAGATGAATTTACAATTGACAAAGCAGCAAAGTAAGATTGAAGCATTACAACAAGAAGTTATTTTTAAAGGCAACCAATTGAATGACTTACATGCTCAGATTCAAACCAATACTGCTCAATTAACAGAAGCTTCCTCTGCAATTGTTGAAAGCAGAACGCAGTTAGAGGCAATTGATATTGAATTAATTGAATTGTTGAAAAACAAAGATTCCGAAGAATTAAAATTAAACGAGGCTGATCAGGCTTATTATACATTACGTACTGCTTTACAAGAAAAAGAAAGCAATTTAAGACTCCAGGTGAAGTCTAAGGAGTTAATGGATCAATTGATCAATGAGATCAAGGATAAATTAAACAACTTAAAATTACAGTTGGCTGGTACAAAGGAAAGATTAAGCGTTGAGTTTAAAGTGGAATTAGAAGAGATCTTAGATCTTGGAAGACAAACTGAAGCAACATTGGAAGAATTACAAGCAGATGTAGAAAAGATGAAGAAGCGCTTAGAGAATATGGGTGAAGTGAATCCTACTGCGATTGAAGCTTATACTGAAATGAAAAAGCGTTACGATTTCATCTTAGAGCAAAAGAATGACTTAGTGACAGCGAAAGAAAGTTTATTGTTGACCATCCAAGAAGTGGAAGCAACAGCGAATCAAGCTTTCTTAGAAACCTACAATACAGCAAGAGAGAATTTCCAGAAAGTATTCAAGGCCTTGTTTACAGAAGAAGATTCTTGTGACTTGATCTTGGTGGATCCAACAAATTTAGCTGAAACTGCCGTGGAAATTGTTGCAAAGCCCAAAGGTAAGCGCCCATCTTCTATCACACAGTTGAGTGGAGGAGAGCGTACCTTAACAGCAACAGCTATGTTGTTCGCGATTTACTTAATCAAGCCAGCACCATTCTGTATCTTGGATGAGGTGGACGCTCCATTGGATGACGCCAACGTTGGTAAATTCACACAAATGATCCAGAAGTTTTCTGACAACTCACAGTTCATTATTGTAACACACAATAAACAAACAATGAGTGCAGTGGATGTGATCTATGGTGTGACCATGCAAGAACCAGGTGTAAGTAAATTGGTTCCTGTTGACTTTAGAAGTTTAACCAATTAAAATTTGTATAAATTAGCTTTAAGAGTCCTCGTGAGCAATTGCGGGGGCTCTTTTTGTTTCACCTGTTTTTTTAATACATTCAATTGATCAAATCTGTCCTTATATTATTCATTGCTTGTTTCTTGGTTTATCTGCCTTTTAGCAGAACGCCAGATTATTTTGATAGTGTAACCACGCCAGCTTTAATTGAAACAAAACAGGGTGTTGTCGTGGCTGTGTTCAATGAATCAGGTAAAATCTATCGGGTGCCTTTGGATCAAAAGCAATTTCAATCCAAGCTTGGTACAAGAGTCGAAATTAGGTATGAACTAAGTGCACCTGAACATGCAAAGCTGAATCAACTAATGGGGTATTGGCTGGTGCCAAAAGAATTACTCGGTGCGTTTGGGATTTTGATTTTTTTATTAATTGCTGCTTACGCCACTACGCATCGTCCCGATCCTGCTTCGCTGAGAGAGCAGATTGAGTTTAAGAAAGAAGATACGGGGAAGTATGTTTGATTATTTTGCTAGATAACGCTTGATGTCTTTGTCGATGTCGCGGTTCTTGATGGTTTCACGTTTGTCGTACTCTTTTTTACCTCTTCCAATGCCAATTTCCATTTTGGCATAATGCTTGTCATTAAAAAAAATACGAAGTGGGACGATTGTGAAGCCTTTTTCCTTCGTTTTTGCTTCAATTTTCTTAAGCTCTCTTGCTGTTAACAAGAGCTTACGATCATGCACTTCAATATGGTTATTTTTGTTGCCATGGGAGTAGGCGTTGATGAATAACGACCTTACCCATAGTTCACCTTTGTCAAAGAAACAAAATGAATCATTAAAGCTCACTTTACCTGAACGGATTGATTTTACTTCAGTGCCCATCAATACAATACCTGCCACATATTTATCTTCTATCTGGTAGTTAAAATAGGCTTGCCTATTGTTTAATTCTATTGACTTAGGTGCTTTCGCCATAAAAAAATATCCCGATGTGCTACACCGGGATACAAAAGTACTATTTAAAATTGATTTTGTTTTAGCATTAGTTTCTAAACAAGAAAGCTACTTCTGCTAATTTGTTTTTTAAATCTTTTCGGTCAACAATAAAATCAAGGAATCCATGCTCTAATAGGAATTCTGATCTTTGGAAACCTGGAGGTAAATCTTTTTTGATAGTTTCTTTAATCACGCGCGGACCTGCAAAACCTATTAAAGCGCCTGGCTCTGCAATATTGATATCACCTAACATACCAAAGCTGGCAGAAATACCACCAAAAGTAGGATCGGTCAATAAAGAAATAAAAGGCAATTTGGCATCACTCAATTGAGATAATTTACCGCTTGTTTTTGCCAACTGCATCAAACTGAATGCACTCTCCATCATACGTGCGCCACCACTTTTACTAATGACTAAGAAGGGGAGCTTATGTTGTATGCAATAGTCTACCGCGCGACTAAATTTTTCACCCATTACGCTTCCAAGCGATCCACCAATGAATTCAAAATCCATACAAGCCACTACATATCCTTCACCATTCATTTTACCTACACCAACACGCATTGAATCTTTCAAATCTGTTTTTGAATGAATTTCATCCAAACGTTTTTGGTAGTTCTTTAAGTCGGTAAAATTAAGGGCATCCTTACTTTTGATTTCATCAAAAAGAACAGTGTATTCGTTGTTGTCAAAAAGGATTTCAAAATACTCATCACTTCCAATTCGATGATGGTAATTGCAATTTCCACAGATATACAAATGTTCTTTTAATTCAGAGCTTGTACAAATATGGTTACATGTTGGGCATTTTGTCCATAATCCTTCTGGTGTTTCTTTTTTGTCTGCTGTAGAAGTGGTAATCCCTTTTCTTAATCTTTTAAACCACCTTGATTTTCCTGCTTCTGTATTGGTGGCTTCTTCGCCAGTCAAATTCAGGTCAATATCTTCTTCTCTGTTTCGCATGGGGTTGACTTTTGTTAAGCAATCGTTATTCTATTCGCAATTTTGAAACTTATATTAAGCGTTTCTGTTGATACAGTTTAAATCGTCAAATGATTGTTCTAATCGTTTGATAAAAGATTCTTCACCTTTTCTTAACCAAACTCTTGGATCGTAATATTTTTTATTTGGTTTATCATTTCCTTCTGGGTTGCCCAATTGAGTTTGTAAATAAGCCTCATTCTTTTTGTAATAACCAAGTACACCTTCCCAGAAAGCCCATTGTAAATCGGTATCCAAGTTCATTTTGATTGCACCATATCCAATGGCTTCTCTAATTTGATTTTGAGGAGAACCGGAGCCACCATGGAATACAAAATAAACTGGCTTTGGAGCTGTACCCAATGTTTTTTCGATATGCAATTGGCTGTTGTGCAGAATCTCAGGCTTTAACTCAACATTGCCAGGACTATACACGCCATGCACATTGCCAAATGCTGCTGCAACCGTGAATAAATTGCCAATTTTACTTAATTCAGTATAGGCATATGCAACATGTTCTGGTTGTGTGTATAATTTATCATTTTCAACACCGCTGTTATCTACGCCATCTTCTTCACCACCTGTTACGCCTAACTCAATTTCAATACCCATGCCTAATGGAGCCATGCGTTTGAAGAATTCAACCGATGTTTGGATATTTTCTTCGATTGGTTCTTCAGATAAATCCAACATATGAGAACTGAACAATGGTTGGCCATGTAATTTGAAATATTTTTCACTCTCGTCAATCAAAGCACTAATCCATGGCAACCATTTTTTTGCAGCATGGTCAGTATGCAAAACAACAGGTACATCATAGTATTTTGCTACTTGATGAACATGTAAAGCACCTGCAATAGCACCTTGGATATTTGCTTGTAAATTGTCGTTTGGCATGCCTTTACCTGCGATAAACTGAGCACCACCATTCGAGAACTGTATGATGATTGGAGACTTCACTTTTGCAGCTGTTTCGATTGCTGCATTGATGGTATCTGTACCAGTGGTATTTACTGCTGGGATTGCAAAATTATTTGCTTTAGCATCGTTGTACAATGCTTCTAATTCTTTACCATGTAAAACACCCGATCTGTACTTATTCATAGATTATTTATTGAATAACAAATATACAATTTCATACCCAAACACATGTTAGCAAGGCCTTGAAATCAAGATAGAAATTGTCAAAAATTAGTCTATAAAACCTTTTGATTTCATCCAATCATCATTGTAAACTTTTCCTACATACCTGCTTCCGTGGTCATGGAAGATACAGACTACTAAATCGTTGGGTTTTAATCGATCTTTTAATTGTGTAAGTCCTTGAAAACAGCTCCCTGCAGAGTAGCCGCAGAATAAGCCTTCTTCTTTTGCAAGTCTTCTGGTCATTAATGCACCTTCTTTATCTGCGACTTGTTCAAAATGATCTATGACAGACATGTCGTAATTGGCTGGAACAAAGTCTTCGCCAAATCCTTCAGCAATATAAGGCTTTACAAAAGCCATATCGATTGCTCCTGTTTGAAAATAATTTGTCAGTAAAGATCCTATTGGGTCGATCGCCCAAACTTGAATATTGGGTTGTTGTTCTTTTAAATATTTAGCAGTACCAGTGATGGTACCACCTGTTCCTGCTGTACAAACAAGATGGGTGATTTTTCCTTCGGTCTGACGCCAAATTTCTGGACCAGTTGTCTCGTAGTGTGCTTGACGATTAGCTAAATTATCATACTGATTAAAGAAAAAAGAATTAGGTATTTCGGCGGCTAATTTTCTTGCGACTGAATAGTAACTCGCAGGATCCTCTGGTGCCACATTGGTAGGGCAGACGATGACTTCTGCACCAACAGCTTTAAGGATATCCATTTTTTCTTTGCTCTGTTTATCTGTGGTTGTAAAAATGCATTTGTATCCTTTTACCACCGCTGCTAAAGCCAAACCCATACCCGTATTTCCACTGGTACATTCAATGATGGTGCCACCTGGTTTTAATTTGCCCTCAGCTTCTGCAACTTCAACCATTTTTAAGGCCATCCTGTCTTTAATAGAATTGCCTGGATTGAAATAATCCACTTTTGCCAGCACAGTGCATGGAATCTCTTTTGCAACTTTATTTAAACGAATCAATGGCGTATTGCCAATGGTTTCTAATACATTGTTTAACCACATAAAAACGATTGTTTTATTCGCAGTGAAATTAAGCTAAAAACTAAGAAAACTAAAGGATGTTAGCAAAATTGCTTGTAATGATTTGGCAAAATTGGGTGTCAATCATTTTCTCGGCCAATGCAATCATATTAGAGAATGCTTTAGCGTTACTAATGCCATGCCCAATTATAACTGGCTTATTCACGCCAAGTACAGGTGTGCCGCCATAATTTTCAAAATGAAAACGTCCAAAGAATGCATCTTTTTCAAGGCCCTGGTGTGCAGCTGCATCGTACATTGCTTCTGCTGTTTTTAAGATGATATTACCAGTGAATCCGTCACAAACAATGACGTCGGCTTTGTCATTGAATACATCTCTACCCTCAACATTGCCAATAAATTGAATGCCCGTATTTTCTTTTAAAAGAGGGTAGGTAGCTTGTGCAAGAAGATTCCCCTTGCCTTCTTCTTCTCCTACATTCAATAAACCTACAGTAGGGTGGTCAATGTTTAAAATATGTTTTGCATACAAATTGCCTAAAATGGCAAATTGATTCAATTGCTCTGGCTTGCAATCCGCGTTCAGACCGACATCTACTAGGAGACCAGTTTTACCATTCAATTTTGGTAATAGCGTAGCGATGGTAGGTCTTAAAACACCTGCGATTGGCTTGATGCTAAACATGGCACCGACAAGCATCGCTCCAGTGTTTCCGGCACTTAAAAATGCATCAATTTTGCCTTCTGCTAAATAGCGAAAACCAATGGCGATGGAGGAGTTTGGCTTTTCTTTTAAAGCCTTGGTTGGATGTTCATGGTATCCAATTACCTCTTGTGCATGGACCAAATGTAAAAAAGGTGAAGCAACCCCATGTTCCTGAAATAGTTTTTCCAGCTGGGTTGCATCACCTATACAAAATAGATTATGTTGATTTTGAGATAGATATAATTGGACGCCTTTTACTGCTTCTAATGGTGCAAAATCACCCCCCATCATATCTATTCCAATATTCATACTATTGGGCTAATTATGCTTTTAAAGGCGCCTTTTCAGCTACTAATTTACCTTTGTAGTATAATTTTCCTTCTTGAACATGCGCACGGTGACGAACATGGATTTCTCCAGTTGTTCCATCTTTGCTTAAAGTTACTTCCTGAGCAACATAATGTGTTCTTCTTTTTGCGCTACGTTGTTGTGAGTGTCTGCGTTTAGGATTAGGCATCTCTTATTTTTTAAATTTTTACTATATTTTTTTTCAAACTTTTTTAATCATTTTCAGCTTCACCATCACTCGTTGTTTGTGAGTGCTTAATGTAAGCTTAGGCTTTTTAATCAGCCGCGGTTACATCTTCTTCATCGTCTAAATTCTTGAACTGATCCAATCCTTTCCACAGCCCCTTAGATGGTGTATCAGTGGAAGGGTGCTCATTGAAGAAATTGAGTTGTTCAATCACCTCTTGGTTACAAGTTGATTTACCTTGTGCATCCAATTTACAGATATGCTGCAATGGGATACTAAGGTTGATAAACTCGTAGATCCAATTAGCAATTGACAAATGACTTTCATTACGATCTAGGTAAAAAATGTCAGGGTCTTCTTCTTCACTGTTCATCTTGTCGGCGTCATCGACTAGTTTTACAACGATGTCGAATTCGTCCCATAGTTGAACGGTCAATGGATTGCCGCATCTATCACATAAGGTATCGATACTCCCATCAATATCAAAATGTAATTGCATAAAACCAATGTGTTTATCCAAAAGGAGCTTTACTTTGGTTTGACAATTGCTAAAATCTTGTGGTCCAAAATCTAGAAAGAACTTATCCTCAATACGGTATTCGAACTCGTGTTCACCGGCAGTCAAGCCTACAAATGGAATTTCAAATGACCTGTCCTGGCCCATATCCGTACTTTAAGGGTTGCAAAGTTAGTTAAATTCGGTCAAAAGACAAAGTTTATACTAATTTTACTAGATAATTATTCTGTACAAATGTATCGATTTAGACTGGTTTTAAACAAGTTCCTATTGCCATTCATTTGGCTTATATTACTCGGTACTTGCTTGATAGCGCCCAATTTTCCTGAAAAAGTGGCTCAGTACTACACCAATGGGTTATTTCGATATGGTACCACCGGTTTAAGTTCTATGTTTGGTAGGATTCCATTTGCTATGGGGGAATTCATCTATTTAATATTTATTATTATATTGATTATCAATCTAATAAAGTATTATAATTCATTAAAAATATTCAATCAAAAATGGCAGAAATTGCGCTATTTATTGATTCGATTGAGCTGGTTAGGAATTCGCTTATGGATCATTTTTCAATTGATTTGGGGATTAAATTATCTTCAACCTGGACCTATTGAAGCGCTTCAACTCTCTGTTCAACCCCCACAAAATGCATCAATTGCTTTGGAAGAAATCAATGCTTTAACCAATACATTCATTCAAGCGCTTAATCAAACAAAGTCTGAATTAACTCAGATGGGGCCACAGAACATGGATTTTGAAATATTATGCACGCTCGTTGAGTCTGCTTATTCCAAGGATTTACATTTGAAAAAACAATCCAGCGTCTATTTTAAAAATCTAAAAAAGGCGGTCTTTCCTGGCTGGGGAGATTATATGGGCTACCTCGCATTTTACCAACCCATGACAGGAGAAGCAATCGTTAGAGCGGATTTACCAGCATGGACGCTACCATATACAATTGCCCATGAAATGGCACATCAATTAGGATATGCATCCGAAACAGAGGCGAATTTTATTGCTTATATCGTTGCTACAGAATCGGGGGATCCCATTTTGAGGTATTCTATGTTATTGCAAATGTTTACCTACGCCCAAGATGCTCAATTGTTATTGATAGCTGGAAACAAGGGTTTTGATGCATGGGAAGCACAAATCAAAAAGAACAAATCTTTATTAAGTCCAGAAGTGTTAAAAGACCGTGCCTCTATAAGGGATTTTTTTGCTGCAAGGTCAGGAAAACACATCGAAGCCTCCTCCAAGTTGTACGATCAATTTTTAAAATGGAATCATCAAGCTTCAGGTCTTGCAAGTTACCAAGATGTCTTAAAATGGGTGAGGGCTTATCAAATTAAAACTGGTTCTTCCACATCATACTCTCAATAGGCTTCTCCGGTTGGCCGCTGTATTTAGCATTTGCCTTTTTATTGTAACTCACTTCAATTGCGCCATCTACTGGGAAATAAATTAATTGTCCAATCGGCATTCCTTTGTACACTCGGACTGGTTGCTTCACAGATATTTCTAAAGTCCAATAACCGCAGAATCCAACATCACCTTTTCCTGCTGTTGCATGGATATCAATACCTAAACGACCGGTAGATGATTTGCCTTCTAAAAATGGAACATGGGCATGCGTTTCAGTGTATTCTAGTGTAACACCTAAGTAAAAGCCAGTTGGTTCGAGGACAAAACCTTCATCAGGAATCTCAAAATAGGTAATGGTATTATGTGCTTTGGCATCTAATACAGCATTGTCATAAGTTGCCAACCACTTGCCAAGATGCACGTCATAACTGTTACTTCCTAGGTCTTTACGATGGTAAGGTTCAATTTTAATCGTTCCTTTTTCAATTTCTTCTAGTATACGTGTATCTGATAATATCATCTTTGTCTATTTATGTTTAATTTCGGCCTTTAAAACTGACCGCAATCTAATTCAAAATGCCTTTCTTTTATCAACAAAATATTAACGAGACAGCACATCTTGCTATTTGGTCTATTCAAGAACCTGCTTCATTTTTTGAGACAGATGTGCAACTAGCAATACCCATTGCAAATGAGGAACGAAGGATCCAACATTTAGCTGTTCGCCTTTTGTTTAAGTTAATGATGCCCGAAGTTGATTTGAGTCAGTTGGTGATGGCGGATAACGGTAAACCATATTTAATGGGCTTGCCCTTTCATTTTTCCTTTTCGCACTGCAAAGGTTATGCAGCATGTGCAGTGGATGATCATCAGCCAATTGGAATAGACATTGAAATTATACACCCTCGCATTGCAAAAGTGGCGCATAAATTTTTGAATGATGCTGAAAAAGGAATGCTTGAAGGTTTGGATGAGCCATCCAAATTAAATCAGATGGCATTTTTATGGGCTGCAAAGGAAGCCATGTACAAACAACATGAACAGTTGGGCATTGATTTCGCAAAAGACTTTAATGTACTTGGATTAACTGATGGCGCGCAGGGAACCGTTAAGGCACAAATTCTTCACAAAGGAATTGATTTGTCCGTTGCATTAGATTATCATTTTGGTGCTGATTATATCTGTGTGACTTGCTACCGTTCCTAATGTAAAGTCCTATTTATTCTTCCAGGCTGAGTGTGTCTTCTTCTTCAAGCAAATCCAAATGAATAGCATCAGCACCTGCAATACCTTCAATAGAGCCTTTGATATGCATGGCATTTAGTAAAACTTTTTCAAGTTGTTTTTCCCTTGCTTTCCAAAGCTTCTCCATCGCATCTCTTTCTTTTTGAATGCTTGAGCGCATTTGCCTAAAGCCTTCACCCACCGCTTTCCATTGTTCGCTGAATTCGTTACTCGTTAAGTAGTCGTAAAGGAAACTCATTTTGTCTCCTTTATTGACTTGACTCTTTTTGGTATCGTATATTTTAAGAATGGCATTTCTTAAAAGCAAGGCCACACTTTTTACTTCTTGAAAAGAACAGATATAGACACCATCTTTTTCACCAAAACGATCCAATTCTTTTGGGAAGGTTTGGGTGACAATGACTGCAATATCCGCACTTTGGCTGCGCATATCTGCTTTTAATTTATCAATCCACTCTTGGTTAAAATCTTTTGTTCGCTTGCTTTCGTAAATAATTTTACCTGCCTCTTGTCCTAAATTATTACGCACCAATTGGATACAATCTGCACCACGAACCCCTTTTCCTACCTCTGAAATTTGGTCAAAAGGGAAACTCGTTTTAAGTAGTTCTTCCAATAATAATTCTTGCACTTCACCTTGCATTTGCATACTGCCTTGCTCTGCTTTACGGCGCATTTCTTCGGCTAGTTTGCGTTGGTCTTCCAACTGTTTTTCTAATTCCTTGACCTTTAAAGTATATTCTTGGTCTTTTATTGAAAGCCGCTCTGCTTCTTCTTTTTGGATTTGGGCTTTTAAATTTTCACGCTCTGCATTTAATTTTCTTTGAAGTTCTAATTCTAGTTCTGCTTCTTTTGCTTGAATGGCCTGCACCTGTTTTAAGAATTCTAATTCTTTTTGTCTGAACGCATTCACCTGCTTGCTCATATTGGCCTCATTGTCCTGCATCAACTTTAGTTTATGCTCGTATTCGCTAGCAATATTTTTTTTCAATTGCTCAGTGAGTTCATGCTGAAGTTTTGTTTTTTGTTCAGCCAATAATTGATTGGTCTCTTCCTCTTTCTTCTTTTGCCAATCGGTCATTTTACCACGCAATTCTTTTTCAATCTCTTCGCGAATGGCGTCGGTAGGTTCAAAGCTGTGATGGCATTTCGGACAGGTAACAGTATAATTTGACATGGTACAAAGATAATTAAAAAAAGCCCATCACATTCGTGACAGGCTTTGTGCGGAAGAGGAGATTCGAACTCCCACGCCCGGGTATGGGCGCTACCACCTCAAGGTAGTGCGTCTACCAATTTCGCCACCTCCGCATGGGGTGCAAATGTACAAAAAAAGCCCTCCCGAAGATCGGAAGGGCTTTTGTATAGGGTAAGAATCAATATTATAAAGCTTTCAAGATCTCATCAGCGGATCTAACATAATCCATATTCTTTGCTTCTGTTGCCATTTGCTTGCAAGTTTCAGCTGCGGATTTTGCACCTTTTTTATCTTTTAAAGCTACATGAACTCTAGCTTTTAATAAATGCAACCAATATGCTTTTGCATTTGCAGCAATCGCTTTGTCAACATTGATTAAAGCCTTATTGTAATCATGATCTAATTCAAGATAAAATGTTGCAGCAGCTTGGTATACATTTGGGTTCACCGTTGCAGCATTCGTTGCGGCTTCTATTTGTGCACGTACCGTTGGTTTAATATCAGTACTGATAGGAATATTTACTTTTGTTTTGCCCCACTTTAAAAAGATTGTAGCGGTTTGTGCTGTGATGTTATCAATGCCAATTGTGAATGTTTCTGTTGTGCTGCCAGTTGTTTCTGGAGCAACTTTAAAACGTACCACATCTTCTGCCTCTTTGTAGTCAAAGCTTCCCCAACCTTTAGAATTGGTATTGATGATGATCGTCCATTCTGTAGCACCAGGAATGGTAAATAAACCGTAGGATCCAGCAGGTATGGTTTTATTGCCAATATTCACTGGGTCAGAAAATGTCAATTTTGTAGCGCCATTTGCACCTGTTCTCCATACGTCACCAATAGGGGCTAATAAACTACCCGCTCCAAATACAGAACGTCCTTTTAAGCTAGGTCTTGAATACACGATTTCAATTTTGCCTAAGCCAAATTCTTGTATTAATGTTTGTGATGGGCTTGCAGCTGGCATTTTTACTTGTGCCATTGCTGTTAGGCTTAAAAAACTTCCAATTACAAAAAGTAGCTGTTTCATATTGTTTAATTTTGAAGGACAAACCTAATTTATTTTAGGCGTTTATTAAGTTATTTTTTTTGAAAGGCAGGGTGGAAGCGGTCCAATGTGTCTCTCAGGTAATCTCTGTTAATATGGGTGTAAATTTCCGTCGTAGTAATGCTTTCATGACCGAGCATTTCTTGAACTGCCCTTAGATCGGCGCCTCCTTCCACTAAATGGGTTGCAAAACTATGACGTAAACTATGTGGGGAGATAGATTTTTTTATACCCGATTTTAGCATGAGGTCTTTAATGATATAAAAAATCATGACTCTGCTCAAGCCTTTTCCACGGTTATTTAAAAACAAGATATCCTCGCAGTCTTTAGCAGGTGTTTGATGTACACGAATGGTATCTCTATAAAGTTTGATGTATTTGATCGCATCTGATCCAATTGGTACTAATCTTTCTTTATCTCCTTTTCCAATGACTCTGATAAAACCCACATCCAAATACAAACAAGATATTTTTAGTTGGATGGCTTCGGTGACCCTTAACCCCGAACTATACATCACTTCAAGTATGGCTTTGTTTCTTCCTCCTTCGGGTTTACTTAGGTCGATCATCCCAATCATTTGTTCAATTTCTTCAAAACTTAAAACATCTGGAAGTTTTCGACTGGTCTTTGGGCTCGGCAATAAGGTAGTTGGGTTCACATTACAAACTTGTTCAATCATGCAGTATTTGAAAAAAGACTTGACGCCAGATATAATTCTAGCTTGAGAAGTAGCTGCCATGCCCATCTCTCCAATGCTTTGTATAAAACTTTGTAAGTGACTTAATTGAATATCTGCAGGAGTATGGATATCAGTAATGGGAGCCAGAAATGAAGCCAATTTGTCAATATCCCTTAAGTAAGCTTCAACAGAATGTCCACTCAATGATTTTTCTAATTGTAAGAAAGCTTTAAACCCTTTTTTATAGATATCCCATTGCATGCGTTCAAAACTAGTTTAGGAAAAGATTTGATAGTTAATTGATAAAGGGTTTATTTCGCGTCAGATTCATATCCCTATGCAAGTAAATTTAAGGTCATTTAAGCAGAAAGTTAGACATAACGCAAAACAATTCAGGTCCTTCTTGACAAAGATAGAAAAGAAAAATCCTAAAAACCTAGATCAAATAACGGCACAATTGAGCCCGGAAGTTTGGGCCGAAATAGATTGTTTGTCATGTGCGAATTGTTGTAAATCGATGAGTCCAACTTTTACTGCAAAAGATATAAAGAGGATTTCAGCATATTTACAAATGAAACCTTCTGAGTTTAAATCTACTTGGTTAGAATATGATAAAAAAGACAATGATTGGTTGAATGTAGCAAGACCATGTCAGTTTTTAAATTTGACAACCAACATGTGTTCTATTTATGAAGTACGTCCTGCAGATTGTGCTGGATTCCCACATTTAACTAAAAAGAAGTTTGTGGAATATATCCATGTGCACAAACAAAATATCGAATACTGTCCAGCAACTTACAAGATGGTTGAGAAAATGCAAATGGCAGTCAAATAAATGCAACTATTTAAAAGTACACATCCTCAATAAAAAAGAGATCCCATTTATTTTGAGGCAATAATTGTATTGCAATGATATCGAATTGTATCATTTTCCAATTAGGATGCTGGTATTGGAATAATGCTGCTGCATTTTTCAAACGTTGCATTTTTTGAGCACCAATATGTTGCTCTGGGAATCCAAATTGAATGCTATTTCTTGTTTTGACTTCTACTATATGTAAGCAATTGCCTTTTGAAGCGACAATGTCAAGCTCCAAATGTTTATAGCGCCAATTTTGGTATAGAATGGTAAATCCCTTTAGCATTAAGAATTCTACCGCTTTATTTTCGCCCAAAAACCCAGTATCTTTGTTATGTTGACTCATTTTTTCTTAAGAGTCAGGAAATTAGATAAAAGCATTACATGAACACAGCGTATAAATTACAAGGAATACATAGGCATTATGATTGGGGTGGAAAATCTTTTATTCCTCAATTAATGCATATCAAGAATGAAGCATTAAAACCCTATGCAGAATATTGGATGGGTGCGCATCCATCTGCACCCGCATTGATTTCGACTAAAGATGGTCCAATAGCCCTGGATCAATTGATTCAACAAAAGCCAACTGAATTTTTAGGAATTAAGACTGTTGAAAAATTTGGAAGCCTACCATATTTATTTAAAATATTGGATGTAGAAAAAATGTTGAGCATTCAAGTTCATCCATCAAAAAGCAATGCTGTGCTTGGATTTGAAAAAGAGCAGCTTGCAGGTATTCCAATAGATGCAGCACATCGCAATTACAAGGATCAAAATCATAAACCAGAAGTGATGGTGGCCTTGAGTGATTTTTGGTTATTACATGGTTTTTTACCAGTTGAACAATTAAAATTAAGATTGACTGAATTGGAGCCTTTGCGTTCTTTGTTATCTGTTTTTGGTACCAACAATTACGCAGGTCTTTACAGTTATTTTATGCGTTTATCTGATACAGCTTCCGACGCAATTTTAAAACCTTTAGTCACCATGGCAGTCACAGATGTGGCTCTAGGTAAGGTAGATAAGTCGCATCCACATTGGTGGGCGAATAAATATTATAATGGTGTCGTGCCAGATTCAAAGATTGATAAGGGAATTCTTTCCATCTATATTTTAAATATTGTGAACGTTCCAAAATACCAAGCTGTGTTTCAGGGAGCTGGATTATTACATGCCTATTTAGAAGGACAAAATATTGAATTAATGGCGAACAGCGACAACGTATTAAGAGGGGGATTGACGCCAAAACATATTGATATTGAAGAATTAATAAAGCATGTACAATTTGAACCAACTATTCCTAGTTTGCTAAAAGGGGATTCAATTAACGCAAATGAATTGCAATTCCCATGTCCGGTACCTGATTTTGGTTTAACTAAAATAGGCTTATTGCCAGGTAATTCTTACACAAATAAAACCGGATCTTTAGAAATGTTTTTGGTTATGCAAGGATCGGTTGTTTTAAACGGGATTGATTTGAAAGCGGGTGAGCTAGCAGCAGTAAGGGCGGAGTCCGATTATACAATAATTCAAACAGGAACCGAAGCTGCTGTTTTGTTCAAATCATTTGTACCTTAACTAATTTATACACATTTGAGGAAAATCATTCCGAATAAAAACGATCAAATATGTATATTTGTTCTATATAAAACAATAAAAAGCAACTGATGAAACTGAATAAAGAAATAGTGATCGCATTTATTTTAATGATAGCTACTACTGCATTGTATAGAGTATTGCCTGGTCGTCCTTATGGATTTGCACCTCAAATTGCAGTTGCTTTATTAAGCGGTTCATTGTTTGTTAAAAATAAACATTACGCTTTTGTTTTGCCGCTTTTATCTATGTTCTTATCTGATTTATTATACCAGGTTTTATATGTGAATCATTTAAGTCCTATTCAAGGTTTCTATGAAGGTCAATGGCAGAATTATATATTAATTGCTGCAACAGCTGTATTTGGCTTTGGTTTACAAACCAACCAATTAAGCAAGTTCGTAGGAAATTTTATTGCTGCACCAACAGTGTATTTTCTTATATCAAACTTTATGGTTTGGGCTAGTTTTGGAGGTTACCAACGTCCAATGACAACTGCAGGTTTGTTACAAACTATGATAGATGGTTTGCCATTCTATGGATACAGTGTAGCGGGTACTTTAGTTTTTGGTGCTGTATTATTTGGAGGTTTCAAATTAATTCAACCAAGATTAACAGCGATCAAAGTAAAAAGCTAGTCGAATTTAAAACGAATATTAAAGGCCTTTGTTCTTATTGAATGAAGGCCTTTTTTGTAGTTACATTTTTAAGTTTTTGGATCTATTGCCTCGTAGAATTCGTCAATTTGCCAAGGTCCAGCATCTGCCGCTTCTGTTGCCATTACATCACATCTATTATTATAAGGATTCGTCGCATGTCCTTTTACCCAATGAAATTGAATGGAATAATTTTTAGACAATTCATAAAATGCTAGCCAGAGGTCTTTGTTTTTTTTACCGCCTTTAAAATCAGTTCTAATCCAATTGTCTAGCCATTTTTTCTCTACAGACTCAACGACATACTTGCTATCGGTATATACCAGTATGGGCAATTTTTTGGTCTTTAGGATTGAAATAGCTTTAATCACTGCCAATAGTTCCATCCTGTTATTGGTGGTATGGCGATATGCTTCTGCAATTTCTTTTACTTTATCACCCCAGATCAAAATTGCACCAAAACCTCCACGTCCAGGGTTGCCTCTTGCAGATCCGTCTGTATAAATAATGATTTTGTCCATTGAGCCTATTTGGTCATTAGCAAGATACAATAATTTGATTACTAAAGGCTATTTCATTGATTTTGTAATTATCTTTATTGCCATTCGAAAACCGATTGTATATGATTGAAAAACTGAGCTTTCATTTAAAATATAAGACAAGTTTTGGCCAAGCTATTTTTATCACTGGAGCGCATCCATTATTGGGTAATGGCAAAATAGAGCAAGCCATACCGATGGTTTATTTGAATGACGATTATTGGGTCTTGCATTTATCAACAGATGGATTATTGAAAGAAGGGTCAATTAGCTATAGCTATTTTATTCAAAATGCAGACGGAACGAGAAGTTTTGATTGGGGAGCAGATAAAATAATCATGGTAGATCAAGTGCCTTCAAAGGAATTGGTTTGTATTGACGCTTGGAATTTTACGGGGTACACAGACAATGCTTTTTATACTGCACCATTTGCCAATGTTTTATTAAGACCAACCGAATATCAAGTTGCTCCCTCTATCCCCAAAAATACCACACACTTATTTAGGGTTAAAGCTCCTTTGTTATCACCCCATCAAACTTTATGCATTATTGGAGAGGCGAAGGAGATTGGTGCATGGGATGCAAATAAAGCGGTTCCTTTACAAAAAATCAAGGGTCAAACTTATTTTGAGATTGCCTTGAATTTGAATGATAGTAATTTTCCTTTTGTATATAAATATGGGATTTTTGATACTGTACAAAAAACATTTATCTCTTTTGAAGCTGGAAACAATAGGGTATTGTATGAGCCAGTTGGAGCAAAAAAGTTGGTATTGGTTCAGGATGGATTTGCGCAAGTGGGACATACCCAATGGAAGGGTGCTGGTGTTGCTATTCCAGTCTTTTCTTTAAAATCAGCAATGAGTTTGGGTGTTGGAGAATTTAGTGATATCAAATTGTTGGCGGATTGGGCAAAAAAGATAGGACTCAAGTTGATCCAATTATTACCAATCAATGATACCACTGCAACGCATACTTGGATGGATTCTTATCCGTACGCAGCTATCTCAGCATTTGCGTTACATCCAATGTATGTTAGATTGACTGAACTCATTGATGCTGGTCAGGAAAATCTAATACAATCAGCATTGGATCAACAAGCGAACTTGAATGCATTACCAGATATGGATTATGATCAGGTACTAGCAATGAAATGGGCTGCTTTAAAAAATGTATATGCAGTCAATGGCAAAAAAGTTTTAGCAACAAAATCGTTTAAAGACTTTTTTAATGCCAATCAAGATTGGTTGGTGCCTTATAGTGTATTTTCTTATTTGAGAGATTTATACGGTACAGTAGACTTTAATACATGGCCTAGTTATTCAAAATTTGATCCATCAGAAATTTCCAAACTAGTTGATCCCAAATCAAAAACTTATACAGCTATTGCATTCTTTTATTTTGTACAATACCATTTGCATGTACAATTGAAAGCTGCGGCTGATTATGCACACGCACAAGGCGTGGTTTTGAAAGGGGATATACCAATAGGTGTATATCGTTTTGGCGCAGATGCTTGGCAACATCCTAATTTGTTTCATATGGATATGCAAGCAGGCGCACCCCCAGATGATTTTGCTGTAGCAGGACAAAACTGGGGATTCCCAACCTATAATTGGGAAGTGATGGCGGCCGATGATTTTGCTTGGTGGAAGGCTAGATTCGATCAAATGAAATATTATTTTGATGCATTTAGGATTGATCATATTTTAGGATTCTTTAGAATTTGGAGTATTCCAATGCATGCTGTAGAAGGTATTTTAGGGCATTTTGTGCCTGCCATTCCAGTTGGGATCAATGAGTTCAATGCAAAAGGCATTGCGTTTGATCACTATAGATTCACGATGCCCTATATCAATGAAGCCATTTTATTTCAAGAATTTGGCTATGATAATGAATTGGTTAAATCTACATTTTTAGAATCTATTGGAGATGGACATTATGCTTTATTACCTGAGTTTAAAACACAAAGCGCTGTTGAAAAATATTTTGCTAATCAAGCACAAAACGAATCAAATTCAAAACTAAAACAAGGATTATACAATTTAATTGCCAATATCATTTTGATAGAAGGCGATCAACCTCAGGAATATCATTTTAGATTCAATATAAGTCAGACGAGTTCTTTCCAATATCTAGATGAGCGAACAAAGTATTTGTTAAATGAATTGTATGTAGATTACTTTTTCAAACGTCAAGATGCTGCATGGGAAAAAGAAGCGATGAAAAAATTACCCATGTTGAAACGTTCCACTAATATGCTTATTTGTGGAGAAGATCTAGGTTTGGTTCCATCTTGTGTTCCTCATGTCATGTATCAATTGGGTATGCTAAGTCTAGAAGTTCAACGTATGCCTAAAGCTGCACATAAAACCTTCTTTCATCCTAATGATGCGCCTTATTTGAGCGTGGTGACACCATCTTCTCATGATACCAGTACCATTAGAGGTTGGTGGGAGGAAGATAGAGCGAAGACCCAACAATTTTACAACCAGGAGATTGGTCAATGGGGCGATGCGCCAATCTACTGCGATGGTTGGATTAATAAAGCCATCTTATTACAACATTTGTATTCGCCGGCAATGTGGGCAATTTTTCAGTTGCAAGATTTTTTGGGAATAGATGAATCTATTCGAAGAGCAGATCCAAATGCAGAGCGTATTAATGTACCAGCGAATCCAAAACATTATTGGAGGTATAGAATGCATTTGAGCTTAGAACAACTCATACAAGCAGATCAATTCAATCAAGAATGGTTTCACTTGATTAAAGCAAGTGGCCGATAACAATAAAAATTAGACCAAGTGCAATTAGATTTTTGGGAACAAAAGTTGCCATTTGAATATCCATTTACTATTTCAAATGGAAGAACCAAAACACATCAACATAGTTTGATGGTTAGATTGTCCATGGGGAATTGGGCAGGCTTTGGAGAAGCACCAGCTATTGTCTATTATAATGTGACAGTGGAGTCCATGATGGAACAACTTGAGAAGCAAAGAAAATTAATTGAAAAATTTGCTTTGATTGATCCTGAAAGATTTTGGCATTTCTTACATCATTTATTTCCGAATGATCCTTTTTTAGTGTGTGCTTTGGATATGGCCGGTTGGGATTTATGGGGGCAAATGAAAAAACAACCATTACATCAATTATGGCATACCACATGGCATACCGATGGAGCAATACAACCACCCATCTGTGATTATACATTGGGGATTGATCCAATTGAAAAAATGGTACAAAAAATGGAAGCACATCCATGGCCAATTTACAAAGTGAAAGTGGGAACAGCCTATGATATTGAAATGATTACTGCATTAAGGAAGTATACAGATAAGCCTATCAGAGTGGACGCGAATGCTGGTTGGACTACAGAGGAGGCGCTCATTAAAATTCCAGCATTGGCAGATTTAGGAGTTGAATTAGTAGAACAACCTTTGGCAAAAGACAATTGGGAGGGGATGGCACAATTAAAAAAACAATCTAGTTTGCCATTGTTTGCAGATGAAAGTTGTGTTTTCGAAAATGATGTAGCTACCTGTGCAAACTATTTTCATGGAATCAATATTAAGCTAACAAAATGTAGTGGATTGACGCCTGCATTAAGAATGATTAAGGAAGCTAAATTATTGGGATTAAAAGTGATGATGGGTAGTATGAATGAATCTGTGATAGGGTCTGCAGCAATCGCACAGTTTTTACCTCAATTAGATTATGTGGATATGGATGGCCCATTATTGATGACACAATGGAATGGGGTTGGCTTGAATTATCATTTTAATCATGCGCCTGGGAAGATTGAACCATTATTGCATCCAGGTTTAGGCGTTGCTTTTAGAATGCCTTTTGATAAACCAAATAATGAATCGTTTTAATTCGTATCAATGACACCAGAACGTACTCAAAAATTATTAAAAGTGTTGCATCAACGTCAGGCAAATTTGACGGTGATTATGGAGAATGTGCAAGATCCACACAATATTTCAGCTGTTCTAAGAACCTGTGATGCAGTGGGCATTCAGGAAGTCTATGTGCTCAGTACTGAACTACCTAGGTATAAACATTTTGGTTACAAGAGTAGTAGTAGTGCCATTAAATGGTTGACCATTCATGAATATGATGATGTGCAAAAATGTGTCACGGCTGTACGTCAAAAATTTAAAACCATCTTAACAACTCATTTATCAAGTGACGCCATCGATTTACATGCTATTGATTTTACACAATCTGTCGCCCTTGTTTTTGGAAATGAACATGACGGTGTATCTGATACATTACGTGGGTTAGCAGATGGAAATTTTATCATTCCACAAATGGGTATCATACAGAGCTTAAATATCTCTGTGGCTTGCGCAGTGACCATTTATGAAGCGATGCGTCAGAAAAAAAATGCAGGCCATTATGATCAATGTAGTTTACCAGCGGAACAATTAGCGCAGTTGAAAACAGAATGGGGGTTTGATGATTAACCCAACATGAAAAATTGTTGCCATTCAGTGCAATGTAATATTACATTTGTTCAGGTACATCAATACCCAAAGCGTGCATACTTTGTTTTAATGTTGCAGCAGTTATGATTGCTAATTGAATTCTAAGATTTTTCTTTTCAGCTGTTTCTGCATTTGCAATAGAAAGTTCTGCATAGAAGCTGTTAAATAATTTTGCCAAGTTAAATGCATAGATGGCTAATTTAGAAGGGTCTAATGCTTCTGCTGCTTCATTGACTTCGGCAGAAAAATTAGCCAATTCCATAGCTAAGGCTTTTTCCAAGGGTAATAAATCTGATCCAACTTGATGTATAGTGGTGCCCGTCTTTCTTAAAATACTTTTAATTCTAGCATGTGTATATTGAATGAATGGGCCAGTGAATCCATGGAAGTCAATACTTTCTTCAGGATTAAATATCATTTTTTTCTTTGGGTCAACCCTTAATAAAAAGAATTTCAATGCGCCTAGGCCAATCGTGTCATATAATTTTTCTAATTGCTCAGCACTAAAATCATCAACCTTGCCTAATGATGCTGTTTTTTCTTTTGCAATTTGAATCATGCCGTCTACTAAATCATCTGCATCTACAACAGTGCCTTCTCTACTTTTCATCTTGCCGGTAGGTAATTCTACCATACCATAGCTTAAATGGTAGATGCCGTCGGAAGCGGGTAATTGTAATTTTTGACAAATTAATTTCAATACTTTAAAATGATAATTCTGTTCGTCTCCCACCACATAAATACTAGCATCTGTATTGAATTCTTTTTGCTTTAATTCAGCCAGTCCTATGTCTTGGGTGATGTAAACAGAAGTCCCGTCTTTTCTACGAACAATTTTTTCATCCAAACCTTCGCTCGTTAAATCAATCCACACCGAACCATCTTCTTTTTGGTAAAACACTTTTTTTGACAAGCCCTGTTCTACTAAATCTTTTCCTAATAAATAGGTATTGCTTTCGTAATATGTTTTGAAAAAATCAGAACCAATTTTTTTATATGTTACATCAAATCCAGCGTATACCCATTCGTTCATACGCTTCCAAAGTTCAATGGTTTCGGTATCTCCCTGTTCCCATTTCAATAACATTGCTTGAGCAGCTTTTTGTATTGGAGCTTCTTTTTCTGCTTCCTCTTTCGACTTACCGTTAGCAATTAATTGTTCCACTTCGGCTTTGTAAGCATCATTGTATTTAACATAATAGTCTCCAACAAAATGGTCGCCTTTTTGATTGGTTGATGCTGGTGTTGCGCCATTTGAGAATAATTGCCATGCAATCATACTTTTGCAAATATGAATGCCTCTGTCATTCACGATGCATGTTTTAACCACATCATTGCCTTGTAATTTTAATATTTCAGCAATGCTCCAACCTAAGAAATTATTTCTAAGATGTCCTAAGTGCAATGGCTTATTGGTATTAGGAGAGGAGTATTCCACCATGATTTTTCTTGGATGCGCAGTAGGTGTAATCAATTGTTCCGTATTAGCAGCATTAATATAGTCCAGCCAAAATTGGTCGCTAATGGTAAAGTTTAAAAATCCTGATACTATATTAAACTGAGTGATTATGCCAGGCATACTTGCTTTTACAGAAGCTCCTAATGCATTCCCTAATTCATCTGGACGCTTACCTAATTGCTTTACAAACGCAAAAAGTACAATCGTATAATCGCCTTCAATTTCTGGCTTAGTGGCATTTACCAATACCTGTTCTGGTTTAATTTGAAGTTGGTAGATGTCTTGTAGCGCAGTTGCTGTTGCCTGCTTTAAATTTTGGATCAATTGCATAAAATAGGATTACCAGCTGCAAAAGTAACTAATTAAGATTACCTTTACGCATAGATGTTGAAACTGCACGAATTTATAAGCCAATTTATCCTTGACCTAATCGATGGGATTTATCCATTATTTAGGCGCTTTATGCCACTCAAGACTTTTAGATACGCTGCTTGTGGAGGAGGCAATACAGTACTTGACATTGTTTTGTTTTTTGTGGCTTATAATTATATTTTAGAAGCTTTGCCCGTACATATTGGATGGTTAACGATCAGTCCGCATATTGCTTCTTTTATAATTAGTTTTACTGTCACTTTCCCAATTGGCTTTTATTTAAGCCGTTATGTAGTTTTTCAGGAAACATCCGTACGTAAGACCAAGCAATTGTTCCGCTATTTTATGGTGGTCTTGGGCTGTATCTTTTTGAATTATATCTTTTTGAAATTGTTCGTGGAAGCCCTGGGATGGAATGCTACAATGGCTAAAATTGTAACTACTTTTTTTGTGGTTATTTTTAGTTATACAAGCCAAAAGAATTTTACATTCAAGCGCATTTCGGCTTAAATTATCTGCCTTTTCTTCCCGTTTTTGATCCATTTTATGCCAATTCAGTGCTTTTTTCCTATCATTTAGCTGACATAATTGCCATTTTTCTTATTTGGACAGTATGGCACAAAGATTGAACTATTGGTTACAATTAATCATTGAAAATCAATCATTATGGGAAAAATTATAGGAATTGACTTAGGTACCACAAATAGTTGTGTGTCCGTTATGGAAGGTGGTGAGCCAGTAGTAATTGCAAACGACGAGGGTAGAAGAACCACCCCTTCGGTAGTCGCTTTCTTAAAAAATGGAGAGCGCAAAGTAGGTGATCCAGCAAAAAGACAAGCGATCACCAATCCAGAAAACACCATTTCAAGTGTGAAGCGTTTCATGGGTCGTCGATTCAATGAAGTAACAAGTGAATTAAGTTTAGCTAGTTATAAAGTTGTAAAAGGGGATAATGATACCGTACGTGTTCAAATTGAAGATCGTATGTATACACCTCAAGAAATCTCTGCTATGGTGTTACAAAAAATGAAAAAAACTGCAGAAGATTATTTAGGTGCTGAAGTAACTGAGGCTGTCATCACTGTGCCTGCTTATTTTAACGATGCGCAGAGACAAGCAACAAAAGAAGCTGGTGAGATTGCAGGATTGAATGTACGCAGAATTGTGAACGAGCCAACTGCAGCTGCATTGGCATATGGATTAGATAAAAAGAATGTAGAACAAAAGATCGCTGTATTCGATTTGGGTGGTGGTACTTTTGATATCTCTATCTTGGATTTAGGTGATGGTGTATTTGAAGTAAAATCAACGAATGGTGATACTCATTTAGGTGGTGATGATTTTGATAAAGTGATCATGGATTATTTAGCAGATGAATTCAAAAATCAAGAAGCAATTGATTTAAGAAAAGATCCAATGGCTTTACAACGTTTAAAAGAAGCAGCTGAGAAAGCAAAAGTAGAGTTAAGTTCTTCTTCTGAAACTGAAATCAATTTACCTTATATCACAGCGGTAGATGGTGTTCCAAAGCACTTGGTATTAAAATTAACTAGAGCTAAATTTGAATCTTTAGCAGATGATTTATTTACACGTTGCTTAAAGCCATGTGAAGCAGCTTTAAAAGATGCTGGATATACAACATCGCAAATTGATGAAGTAATTTTAGTAGGTGGATCTTCTAGAATTCCTAAAGTTCAAGAAATTGTTGAGAAGTTCTTTGGTAAGAAGCCAAACCGCTCAGTCAACCCTGATGAGGTAGTTGCAATTGGTGCAGGTATCCAAGGTGGTGTTTTAACTGGTGATGTTAAAGATGTCTTGTTATTAGATGTGACTCCACTGAACCTTGGTATTGAAACAATGGGTGGTGTGATGACTACAATGATTGCATCTAACACAACTATCCCCACCAAGAAAACTGAAATTTATTCTACTGCAAGTGATAATCAACCTGGCGTACAAATTCATGTGATCCAAGGAGATCGTCCAATGGCGAACCAAAATAAAAGCTTAGGTATGTTTAACTTGGATGGTATTCCACCAGCTCCAAGAGGTGTACCTCAGATTGAAGTAACATTTGATATTGACGCTAACGGTATTTTAAACGTAAGTGCAAAAGATAAGGGTACAGGAAAAGAACAAAAAATAAGAATCGAAGCTGGAAGTGGTTTAACCAAGGAGGAAATCGAGAAGATGAAGGCCGAAGCCAAAGCAAACGAAGCTTCTGATAAAGCTGAAAAAGAAAGAGTAGAGAAATTGAATGAAGCTGATAGCTTAATTTTCCAAACTGAGAAGCAATTGAAAGAGTTTGGTGATAAAATACCAGCAGATAAAAAAGCGCCTATTGAAACAGCTTTAGAATCTTTAAAAGAGGCACATAAAGCACAGGATATCACACAAGTGAATGCAGCCCTTGAAGCAATGAATACAGCTTGGACTGCTGCAAGTGAAGATATTTATAAAGCACAACAAGCAGGAGCAGCAGGTGCTGCTGGACCAGATGCAGGTGCTCAGGCTGGCGGATCAGCTTCAAATGACACTGTTGAAGACGCTCAATTTGAGGAAGTAAAGTAATTTTACCCTCTAAAAGCTAATATTTAAAGCCCTTTCCGTTCAACGGAAGGGGCTTTTTTATGCATATATTATTCACATTATTTCAATTTCATTATTGATTATCAATAGATTAATTGGTTATTACCTATTTCGTATTATTTATTTTTATATGTAAGACAAACTTCTAAGTCATATTATAATTATAGAAGATATTCTACGACTATATTCTATTAAATTCGCACGCTATAACATTTATGTTATAAAACATTAAAATTTTAATTTTCTATATGTCGAAGTTTAAACATTTATTATTATTTATAATAATATCACTCGTTACTCTTAACCTGAATGCTCAAATTCCAGTATCAGTTCCTTTTAATGAAGGGTTTGTTGCTAGGCAACAAACAAATTTAAATTCAGTTACTGGATATAAAATCTTTAACAATTCTGAATTGAATATCAGAAAAGCATATTTCGTTCAGTATGTTAATTCAGGTAATGTATTTATTGGCTCAGGGCCACAAGGAAATGATATTGAGGGATTTTGTAGATTGGAATTTAATAATGGAAAAGTAATCGAAATACCTGGGTTTATTAACTGGCAAGCAAAAGGGAGTGGAAATGTAACATTACTACTTGGCTTTATACCTTCAAACAATTCAAGAATAAATCTAAAAGATTATAATGGATCAAATGTTGATTATTTTATTGATGGTGGTGATGCAACAACAAATTTTAATAACAATATTTATACTGCGAACATTGGATTAAAATATAATAATCAAACTTTAAGTTTAACAGATGGTGCAGATTTATCTGGAAGTGCTGATAGGCCAGACATTGCAACACTTAATGCTTATCTTTCAGCAGTTAGACTCTTAGATCCAAATGGACCAGTAACTGTTAATTCATTAACAACTTCTGATCAGACTCCAACGATAACTGGTACTGTAACACTTGGTCAGAATGAGGTATTGACAGTAATTGTAAATGGAGTCTCTTATAATGTTGCTGGGGGCAATTTAACAGTAACGGGTAATACATGGACTTTAAATATACCTACTACCACTCCAATTGGCACCTATGAAGTAACAGCAATAATTACAAACTCTGGAGGTTATACTTTAACAGATGTAACAACCAATGAATTGTCAATTGTACAGCCTAACATAACAGTTACAGGTACTTTAAAAACGTTTTCAACTTGTTCAGGTTGCAATGTTTCACCACAGTCATTTTTAGTTTCAGGTACCAGCGATATTACAATAAATGCTCCAACAGGCGTTGAAGTATCTACTAGTTTGAATAATGGTTATGCAAGTAGTATAGTTATTAGTTCAAATTCTGGAAGTGTAACTACAACATCTGTTTATGCAAAATTAACAAACAATGCAACTTCCGTTGCATCTGGAGTTATTTCTGTCACTTCAACTGGAGCAACAAGTAAGACAATTACAGTAACTACAAATACAGATAATGCATTGCATTTTGATGGCAGTAATTATGATTTTGTGAGTATACCTGATTATAGTGCTTTAGATTTAACTACAAGTAACATAACAAGATTTACAATTGAAGCATGGGTGAATCCACAAAGTAGTTCTGGTAGTCAAGTGATAATTGGTAAAATTGATTCAGCAGATGGGACATCAGGTGGTATGGCATATGCTTTGAGGTACAATAATGGTACGTTGGTTGCTGAAATAGGAAATGGGTCAAACGCAACAAACATTTCATTTGCAAATGCATTAGTATTGAATAAATGGCAGCACATTGCAATGGTGTTTAATGGGCAAAATGGAGATTTACGTTTATATATCGATGGTAATTTAAAAGCATCTAATTCTGTTACGGGTTATACTCTACTTAAAAACAGTATTTCTTCACTAAAATTTGGCGCTTACAGCACAAATTTTGGACAGTATTATTCTGGTCTTTTAGATAATGTTAAAATCTGGAATATTGTTAAAACGCAAGCTGAGATTGCAGCTGGTATGTATACTGAGCTAAATGGAAATGAAGCCGGTTTAGTTGCAAATTATAATTTCAATTTAGGTATTGCTGGAGGAACAAATAGTTCAATTTCTTTAGTGGATGATAGATCTTCAAATGGATTTTCTGGAACATTAAATAATTTTACTAAGTCTGGCACTACCTCAAATTTTGTTGCAGGTATAATACTACCAATTACTTCAACTAATAATGCAACTTCTGTTCCAAGTGGGAATACATTACAATTATCTAATGCCATATCTGGGGGTACTTGGTCTTCTACAAACACAAGTATAGCTACCATAGATGCTTCAACTGGTTTAGTGACAGGAGTTGCAAATGGAACTGTTAGCATCACTTACACAATTTGTGAAAAATCAACTTCTTTCTTACTAAACGTAACAACACCAACTTTAAATACTAGTGGAACATTAAATACTTTTACTTCTTGTTCAGGTTGTATTGTGCCGACTCAGTCATTCATTGTTTCTGGATCAAATTTAGGTACGCCAATTACTATATCTGCTCCAACAGGAGTAGAAGTATCAACTTTATCTAGTACTAGTTTTGCTTCAAGTATTACAATTACTCCAACTGCAGGTTCAGTTGCTAATACTTCAGTTTTTGTAAGGCTAATAAATACTGCTTCAAGTATCTCATCTGGTGTAATTTCTATTACATCGACGGGTGCAACAACACAGTCCATAGCTTTTTCTACGAATACAGATAATGCTTTAAATTTTCTATCAACTGAACAATATATTCCTCAATCAACGTCTGCAGATTATGTTCAAACAAATTCTACAATATTTACAAATGGTCAATCAGATTTTACAATTGAAGCGTGGCTGAATCCAAGTGCTGGATCATTTGATGGTCAATATCATGGAATAATTGGTGTAGAGGGTATAGCTGGCACTATAAATACAAGATCTCCTTCATTGTATATTTACAATGGTAAAATACACTTTGATTCATATAGGAGTACAGACGGTGTGAGATTTAGTTATGAAACACCTTCTGCAGAATTAGTGCAAGGTCAATGGTCACATGTTGCTGTAGTAAAAAATGGAAACACATATCTTTTATATGTGAATGGTATTCAAAAAGCTACTTTCAATGCACCCGCAACAGTGAGAGCTTCTTATAATTATTTACTTGGGGCTGTTGATAATTTCTATGTTGGTTCTATGGATGAAGTTCGATTCTGGAGTTCATCTAGGACAGCACAAGAAATAAATGACAATATGTTTAAAGAATTAAATGGTACAGAGACAGGATTGTTATCCTATTTTAATTTCAATCAGGGTAATATTAATGGAACAAACACATCGATATCTACTTTGAATAGTCTCGGTTCTGTTAACCTTACTGCAACTTTAATGCGATTTGCTTTAACTGGTAATACATCCAATTTTGTTGCTGGTTTCATTCCTTCAATAAAAGCCACAAACAATGCAACATCGGTTAATGTTGGTTCAACTTTACAATTAACTAATGGTTTGACTGGAGGCACTTGGTCTTCTTCAAATACAGCTTTAGCGACTGTAAATAATTCAGGTTTAGTAACAGGTGTTGCTGTCGGTTCAATGTCAGTTACTTATACTATATGTGAAAAAACAGTTTCATACAATCTTACTATTAATCCACCAGCACCTGCTGGATTATCTTATACTTCACCAAATGTGTATACCACAGGAACAACAATTGGCACTTTGACTCCAACAAGTACAGGTGGGCCAATTACACAATATACAATTGGACCAAGTTTACCTGCTGGATTAACTATCAATCCAACTACAGGTGTGATTAGTGGAACGCCGTCAGCAGTATCTTCACAAACCACTTATACTGTTACTGGAACAAATGCATCTGGTACTGTGACTGCTACGGTGGTTATTACAGTGAACTCATCTGTGGGTGCTCCAGTAGTTCAAACACAGACTGAATATTGTGTTCAACAACAATTAACTGAATATAAATATGCAAAAGTTGTATTTACAAATGTAAAGACATTCAATGCTGCAAATAGTATTCAAGTTGCAGAATGGAAGTGGTTGAATGGGAATACAGAAGTGCCTAGAACAGGGGTGACTGTTACCAATCCAAATGGCAGTAATCCAAGTGGTGAAACACCAAATTATATTTATGATGGTTCTAATTCAACAAAATGGTTAGATTTTAATATTAAATCTGGAAATAATACTTCTACTTTATTATTCACATTCAATGGACCAGGTGCTAGTATTACTGGATATTCTTGGGTGACTGCAAATGATTCAGAAGAACGTGATCCAAAATCTTGGACTGTTTACATGTCGAATGACAATGTAAATTGGACCGAAGTACATACAGTATCAAATTATGTTGCACCTTCTGCAAGATTTACTGCTACAAGTGCTTGGTCATTTGCTAGTGGATCAACACCAGTGAGATTGTCTGCAACAGCAGCATCTGGATTTACTTTACGTTGGTATACAACTGCAACTGGAGGTACTGCAACTACGACTGCACCTACTTTAAATACAAGTGTGCCTGGTACAACTACTTATTATGTGAGTCAAATTAATCAATCAAATTATGAGACTCCAAGATCAGTCTTGACTGTTAACGTAAATGCATTGCCAGCTGCACCGGTTGTATCAGCTGTGAATTACACAGTTGGAGCAACAGCATCTAATTTAACTGCTACTGCTTTAACTGGTCATTCATTGCAATGGTATAATAGTTCAACTGGAGGTACAGCCACAACAACAGCATTTATTCCAACAACAAATACCATTGGTACACAAAATTATTATGTGAGTCAATTGAATAATACTACTGGTTGTGAAGGTGCAAGGGCAACTATAGTTGTAACAATTGCAGCTGCACCAGTTGCTGCACCTTCAAGTCTTTCATATACGACTCCAAATGTTTATACTGTTGGTACTGCAATTACATCTTTAAATCCGACCTCAACTGGTGGTACAATTACAACTTATTCAATTAGCCCATCTTTGCCACCGGGGTTAACATTGAATACTTCAACTGGTGTTATCAGCGGAAATCCATCTGCTGTTAATGCACAAACAACTTATATTGTAACTGGTACAAATGCATCTGGAACGGTAACTGCTACAGTGGTGTTAACTGTAAATACAAATGTAACAAATCAGCCACAAGCCGCTTTAAATGCAATTGATTATGGCTTATTGGCTACTGATACAGTCAATTTGAAACTTACTACTTCAAATGGTGTCGCTCCGTTTACTTTGATCTTAAACAACTCTTTGAATAATTCGAAGGATACAATTGATAATTTGACGCCTGTTAACAATGAAGTGCGTTTCAAATTAAAACGTTTGGATTCAACTAAAGTATTTACAATCTTTAAATTAATTGATGCAAATAATAATACAAGAACAACTGGGTTTACTAAGGATACCACAATTGTTCGTTTATTAAAGCCTCAAATTCTATTAACTTTAAAAGCTGATCCTGCTGTAAAACAATCAGATAACAGCTTTAAAACAAGGTTATTGTTAAAAGTTAAAAACAATGGTGATTTAGATTTAAGGAATGTGCAAGTGAATGCTAACTTAAGTACAGTATTTCCAGCAGGCATTAACTATATTTTGGATAGTGTTAGGGTACTTGCTGGTAATTTTGCTCTAAATCCAAATTATACTGGTGCTGGTACAGCTACCTCTGCATCTAGTTTGGATTGGACTGCAACAGCTACTGCCAATAGTACAAGACAGTCACTCGCGACATTGGATCAAAACTATTTGTTTAACAATGGTGTAAGTCTAAATCAAGGTCAAGAGGGTGAAGTTGCATATTATGTTTCAATTGGAGCAACAACACAAAATGTTACTTTGAAACTACAATTTGAATCTGCTGGTAGTGGTGTGTTAGTAAAGAGTGATGGTACATCGAGTGCGCAAGGCACTACATCAAAATCGGATGATGGAACCAATATCAATCAACATCCAGATGTAACCAATCAAGGCTTGCCACTTCCAACATATGTGCCACTCTTCCCGAACGAGAAGATTGGTGCTAGCTTGGCAGTTAGCTCAGCGACGCCAGTTGCTGGAGGATATCAGTATCACTTTACAGCTAAAATCAAAAACTACGGTAATGTGAATTTAGATAGCTTGAGGATTCAATACAATCTAAATGAATTATTCCCAGCACCTGATCAAGCAAGTTTAGTGGGTATCCCTACGGTTACTCGTGGTAATATCGTCTATAATACAAACTTATACGATGGGTATAATAATGTAAACTTATTTGATTACGGTGGTGACCTTCAAGTAGGAGATAGCGCTACATATGAATATGACCTTAAAGTGACGACTACTAGAACTGCTTATACATGGCCGAACTATTTTGTGGCGTATGGTAGATCAATCAACAGTGGTTTATTTGTGAAGGATACGTCAATGGCAGGTACCAATCCTGATCCAAATAACGACAATGATCCAATTGAGCAATTCAATACTAAAGTGACGATCAACTTTACACCTCCAGCACCACCAACAGTTGAAAATAAAACTTACCTCTTTGGTAGTACAAAGCCAGCAAATATAAGTGGCTTAGTAAAATCAACCCCTACGGGTACAATTCCTGTATGGTGTGATACAAAAACAGCTGCATGTAGTGTAACTGCTCCACCAACTCCAACAGAAATTGGGCAATACATTTTTGCTTTAAGATCATATGATACAACCACTTTGTTATACAGTGAAGTGTTAGTGTATGACACGATCATTATTAAGCCTCCAGTGCCAATAGTGGTGAGTAAAACTTATATTATTGGGGCAAGTTCAAATCCAAATAATATAGCTGGTCAAGTTACTGGCTTGACGGGTAGTACTTTAAACTACTTCAAGAATGCGATTGTACAAACTTCAGTGCCAACATTAGGTACATTGCCAGGTCTCACAAGGTATACCACTAGTCAAACTGTGAATGGTATTCAAAGTGACACCGTAGGATTTACAGTTACTATGTTGGATCCAAAAACAATGTTACATCTTCAAAAAATTGCTGATGAACCTAAGTTGCAATCCAATTCAACATTTAATATTACTTATACCTTTATTGTAACCAATAGAACAAACGAAGCAATGACCAATGTATTGGTTGTAGATAACTTGCAAAATACATTCCCTTCTCCAACAGCTTTTGATGTAGTTTCGATTTCATCTACTGGCGGATTGGTTTATAATAATGCATTCAATGGAAAAACTGATATCCAATTGTTAAAAGCGACAAGTAGTTTAGCTGCCTCAGCAGTTGATACCATAAGATTAATTGTGAATTTACAGCCTAAAGGATTTGTTGGCACAGTGAATAATATTGCTATGATTACTGCAACAACGCCTTATGGTACTTTAAGTATCAATTCATCTTCTACAGGTTTTGCAAATGAAACTGCAAAACTGCCAACTCCTGCTGTGATTCCAGATTTGACAATCGATATACCAGAAGCATTTTCTCCTAACCGTGATGGTGTGAATGATCGATTTGTGATATTAAAGCCTTTTGGTACTACGCTAGAATTAGAAGTATACAACCGTTGGGGTAATATTGTATACTACAATGCCAATTACAACAATGAGTGGGATGGTAGAGGTACCAATAATTTCATTGGTCAAGATTTAATGGACGGTGGTTACTACTATACATTAAAAGCTAAATCAGTGAACGGCAATATTCAAATTTTTAAAGGATTCGTATTAATACAAAGATAAAATGAGAAAATACAGTATAATATTCGTTTGTGTACTTGGGCTAATGACAACATTGGATTCAAGAGGACAATCTTTGCCAATGTATTCACAATACATGTACAATATGGTCAATATCAATCCTGCGTATGCTGGAAGTAGAGGAGTACCTAGTTTATCTGCAATATGGAGAGAGCAATGGGTTGGATTACCTGGTTCTCCTTCTACAAAATCATTTTCTTATGATTTGCCTACAAATGATAAGAAAATGGGTTTAGGTGTACAGCTTTTTGATGATAAATATGTGAATTACATCAAGCGAACAGGTTTGAACTTATATTACAATATTAAAATTCCTGTATCTGAAAAAGGAGTTTTGAGTATGGGTTTAAAAGGAGGCTTGTACAATGACACTAAAAATTTAAATGGCGCTTATTTAGGTGCAAGTAGTAAATACTTAACTGATGTAACTTATGCTAGTAATTTTAATAAGATTGTGCCGCTAGCTGGTGCAGGTATTTATTATAATGACGATAAGTTTTACGCAGGTTTTTCTGCACCTGATGTATTGGTATTTTCAAAAGTGAAAGACTATAATTCTGACAATGCTTTATTTCAAGTGAATGAAGTACACTATTTTTTAACAGCTGGTTATTCTATTGATGTGAATGAAGACGTACAAATTAAGCCTTCATTTTTAATGAAAGCAACAAGTGGCGCACCAGTTGAATTTGATTTGAATACCAATGTTTGGTTACACAATATCATTGGAGCAGGTTTGTCTTATAGAACAAATGAATCAGTATTAGCAATGGTAGAAACACAAGTGACTGCACAGCTAAGATTTGGTTATGCATATGATATGCCCTTTAAAAGGCCAAACTCTCATGAGTTGTTTTTACGTTATGAATTAGGACGTTTATTCCCTAAATCAAAATCTTTTAAGTCTAATTAATTATGAAGCATCTATTCTATAAAATAAGCTTATCCATCGGTTTAGTGACTACCGCTTTTATTGGTCATCTAAATGCTCAAAATGCTGCTGGACGTCAAAGACAGCTTTTGGTGCGTGATTCATTGGATTTTAAGCAAACCAATACTGGTTTCAATACTAAAGCAAAAGAGTTTAATCCTATACCATTTAAAGATGGATTGTTATTTGTGTCTAACAAAAAGACAGAGGTCAATAAACTTGGATTTAATAAAGTGTATTGGGTGCCTAAAGCCTTACTTGGTAAAAAAGACAGCTTAAGTAAATCTTTTGTTCTGAATGATGATTTTACTGCGCCTACTAGTAATGATAACAATATATTGTATCGCTACAACAAGAAAAAATTAAGAGCTGCGAACAATCCAATTGAAAATAAATTTGCTAAGTTCGTACCTGAAGAAAGTTTCACAATTGATGATACTGCTTCTTATATTGTATATCCTCAATTATCTAAACGTAAAATTGCAGGTGACTACAAATGGGAACTTTGGGAAGCCTATTTGGTTGATGGCAAGTTGAAGAATGCAAAAAAAATACAGATCATAGATTCAGCTGCAGATTATATGCATCCTTTTTTAGCTGCAGATCAAACTACTTTATATTTTGCAAGTAATAGACAAGGAGGAAAAGGTGGTTTTGATATCTATTCATTAAAAAGAGTGAGTGGAATTTGGAATACTCAACCTATTAAAAACGAATGCATCAATACCTCCAGTGATGAGTTAAGCCCAACTGTCAGTGGATATGATTTATTGTTTAGTTCAAATAGGGCAGGTGGATTAGGTGGTTTCGATTTATATCGTACTTCTATTCAGCCTGGTATAAACGCATGTGATGTGGCTAATTTGGGCTATCCTATAAATACAGAAGCAGATGATGCAAGTATTGTACAATTGAATAATCAACTATACTTATCTAATAATAAGTCTGGTGCGATGGATATCGCTGCTATTCAATACCAGCCTGTATTCATTCCTGTTACTGGTAGATTAGCTTATGCATCAGATTTAAGTTTATACCCTAATCAGGCTTTAATTGTCTATGACAATGACGCTCAGAAAGTAGTGGATACAATTTATACAGATGCGAATGCAAACTATCAATTCAATGCAAAACCCAATCGTAATTATAGTATCAAGGTTAAAAATGCAGATGGTTTTGAAGAGTCTTTGGCGTTGACTACGACCGATAAGCTTGTCCCATCAATTGCTTATGCTGCTAATTTAAAAGGAAGAAGTCCAAAGCAAATCAAAGATTCAACTGAGCAGGTTTGGGCTGCAATTGAGCAAAAGCGACAAGATAGTATTGCTGCAGTAAGTTTGGAGTCAAAATTTGTCGTTTACTATGGATTTGATAAATCAGTATTAACAGCAAAAGAGAAAATGGTACTCGATAGTTTGTACAATAAGCTTCAAAAAATGCCATCTACTTATTTAATTGTTGGTGCATTTACTGATTGTATAGGATCATTCAAATACAATTATACATTGTCAGTAAAAAGAGCTAAATATGTAGTAAACTATTTAAAGAAAAAAGGATTGCCAAGTAATCGATTTGTATCCAATGGTTATTCTAAAAACTATACCATTACACCATGTTCTGTTAGTTTAAATAAGAAAGCACAGCAAAACAACAGACGTGCAGAGATTGTTTTAAGTACGGTGGGTAATACCAATTGGGCTAAATTAGAAAAAGAGAGAGGCAAATCTTATTATAATGCAATCGTTTCTACAAAGACTTTGGTGAACAAGCCTGTAGCGTTGGCTGCTGATTTAGCTACTGCTTCTGTAGCGACTGCAGTTAAGTCAAAAAAACCATTAGTTTCAACAACCAAAGGAGGACCTTCTATCGACAAAGCTTTGGTTCTAGAACATGATAAAAAAGCCCTTGCAGACAAAGTAAATTCTGCAGAAACAAAAATTAACTTAGTTAAGAAAAAAGATACAGTTGCATCTAAGACAGTTTCAGTTCAAAATAATACTCAGTCAATTGTAAAAGAAGCTTCTAAAATGGTAGTAGCTCCTTCTACTTATGTTGATGATGAAATTAGTAAGGCTGAAATATTAAACGCTTTAGACTCATTGGCTAAATTAAAAATTGAACAAGAACGTATAGTTGAATATTTAACAAAACGAATCAATAAGAAGCCTATAGATGTAATGGTTAGTTCAGATTCTGTTACTATTGAAATATATGATAATGCTGTGCATGATAAAGACTCAGTATCTATCATCTTCAATAACCGTATCATAGTTGACAAGCAAGAATTAAAAGTGAATAAGCCTATCAAGTTTAAGTTAAAGGTGGATAAGAATAAGAAATTCAATGAAATGATCATGGTGGCCGAAAATTTAGGTGCAGAACCTCCTAATACCGCTGTGATGTTTGTGACTGAAAAGAATGGTCGTAGACAACAAATCATGCTTTCTACCGATATGTTACACAATGAAGTGGTCTACTTTATTAGGATAGGAAAGCAATAATATTAAGTACTATTGATACATACAGCCTCCAAAAAGTAAATACAACTTTATGGAGGCTGTTTTATTTGGTAGATTTTATGGTACAAAAACTTTAGCTTAGTTTTGCGCCAACAATTGTATTATGAAGCGTATTGATAGACATAGAGCCATTTTAGGAGTAGATGATAAAGCTACTTTAGCTGATTTAAAGAAAGTGTACCGTAAAATCATGATGGAATGGCATCCTGATAAGTTTCAGGATAGTGACGAGTCTAAACAAGCTGCTGAGGAAAAATCTGCCAAATTAATTGCTTCTTATCATTTTCTGGTAAGTGTACATCCAGAGACCCATGAAGCAACCAAAGATGCATATATAGCAACCACTACAGAGGCAAGTATCAATGACTTTGAATTTAAATCAGAAATTTTACGTGTAGAATTTTCTGATGGGACAGCGTATGAATATTATGGCGTGCCCAAGGCAATCTATGTCAAGTTGGTGAATGCAGATACGCCAGACCGATTTGCAAGACGCCATATATACAATAATTACTTGTATAGAAGCACAAGTAAAATTGTGGGTGGATAGTAACAGGATTTAGATTATATTCAATTTATTATTTCATATGAATATATTAAGGCAATTCATGTTATATAGTATGGTTGTTTTCTACTTGTTTGCAGGATACAATCATTTTATAAATCCTACCTTTTATCTGCCCCTTATACCACCTTACTTAGGGCAATGGTCAGTTGAACTAAACTTATTAGCAGGTATTGTAGAGCTTTTACTTGGCATTTTATTGATACCAAAAATTACAAGAAAATGGGCTGCTTGGGGAATCGTATTAATGCTTATTGCTTTTATCCCAAGTCATATTTATTTTATACAAAGAGGTTATTTTAGCCTGGGTAGTTTTACTATGACACCCATTATTAGTTGGGTAAGACTAATTTTAGTACAACCATTACTCATTTTATGGGCGCTTTGGATAAGTAGGGAATAAGGTTGGAGTTCTACGAATATAGTTTTGATAACTTTCCAAGTGTCCCCATTTTTCCTTGCCTGAAATTTCCAATAATCGAACTCCACTTACGTAGACGAGTAATAAATATGTAAATATTGGTGAAATTAATGTGATAAATTGTCCGCCTGACAAAGAAGTTAAGGACATCATTGCAATCCCAGTCCATAAAGTAATCTCACCAAAGTAATTAGGATGTCTCGAGTAAGACCAAAGTCCATGTTGGATAAATTGATCTTTATTTTTTGGATCTTTTCTGAAGCTTGATTTTTGATAGTCTGCGATGATTTCAAATGTAAAACCAATAATGAATATCATTAAACCAATAAAGAATAATGTATTTAAAATAACTCCATTTTTGCTTGCAATTGCAGTTAAAGCGCACATAGAACATATAGATACCCACATGCCTTGTAAAGTCCATGTCATAAAAAATCTAGTGGGTGATGGTTTGATTGTTCGAAATCTTTTGTCTTCACCGGCTTTGTGTATTCTAAAAAACAAAAAACTACCTAATCGAATAGTCCATATTAAAATACAAACTGCCAATAAAATACTACCCAAATTGAAATTCGTTGTGTTAAAACTATGATAGCTTACATAAATTACAACTGATAAATAGGTAATACTCCCTGTGAGGTCGTAGAATTTTTCAGTTTGAAAAAAATAGGCTGGTATAAATGCAATCCATTGAATTAGGTATGCAATACATATTGCTTTTTGAATCAGTTCCAAACCTGTTAATAGCGCAATGCCATACCCAATTAAAAAGGCGATGATTGAAAACAAAATATTTAGAAAAGATTGCTGCATTTTAAGTGGTGTTATGAAGTTGTTTTAGTCAACGAGTCTGTAGATGATAAATAGTAATAAATACACTGCTAAATAAGTTCTGTAATGATTTCTTATTTTTAGATAATCCTTATTTGCTGGATCTATATTACCCAATAAACCAATGAGTTCTTTTTTGAAAACAGGTTTAATATTGATCTTCCAATCATTTGTCTGATAGACCATTTTTCTAAATTGACTCCTAAAGTAGGAGCTTGGAATACCCCAAATGATTAAAAGAATGAATAAAATATTATTAACTGACATATTTAAATATAAGTTAGTTTGGTTGAATGATTACATTCGGATGTACCCAAACCCTTTCGCAGGATTCACAAAACTGCATTTTGTAGTTCCTACAATGGAGGGTTTACCCAAACCCTTTCGCAACTGCTCCGCAGCTGCTCGGGTTTTTTAACGCTCAAGCTTTTACGAGCGAGCTCGTATCGCTTTCGCATTAAAAAACCCTGTCACTTTCGTAACAGGGTTTGTGCCCAGAACAGGAATCGAACCTGCACTACCTTGCGATAACCAGATTTTGAGTCTAGCGCGTCTACCAGTTCCGCCATCTGGGCATTTTGTACTTATGTACTTAGCGGGTTGCAATATTACATTAATGGTGGAAATCTTCCAAAATACGGTCAAGGTATTTTTTCTTATAATAATAAGATTTTATTTGCAGCATTGCTTCTTGTGAAATAGCATCGATTTGATCCATTTCCATATAGCGTTGTATAGGGGCATAAATTTCATTTTTAAGCATTTCTACTTGTTCAATAATAGCTTGTTTTCCTTGTTCATCTGCGTCCATCCAAGCCTCGTTTAAATCCATCATTTCCATTAAAAAATCGGGTTCTAGTGCATATTTTTCATCTTGCTTTAAAATGCCAATTAATTCCAGCACATAAGGCAGGATTTGCTCTTTTTGGTTCAATAAAGTAAAACCTTTGTTCGCTTTGGAGGAGCGTTCTAATGCAGCTTCTTGTTCTTCAGCACTTGCTTGAACAAATTTATCTGGGTGGGCAGCTTTTTGAATTTCCATATATGCGGCCCTCAATTTCTTTGTATCTACTTGAAAACCAATAGGAAGGCCAAATAACTCAAAATAGTTCATGCTAATTTTTCTTATATTTATGCAAAATAACCAATATGCCTGTATTAGGACTTATTAAAGAGGGAAAAGTTCCCAGTGATAATAGGGTAGCGCTTACACCTAAACAATGCAAATGGCTTAAAACACAATATGCTGATTGGGATATCATTGTTGAAGCATCCCCCAATAGATGTTTTAAAGATCAAGAATATAGTAAAGAAGGGATTGAAGTGGTTGAAGATATCAGCAAAGCAGATATACTCCTTGGTATCAAAGAAGTGCCCAAGTCACAATTAATAGCTGGAAAAACGTACTTGTTTTTTTCACATACCAAAAAAGCTCAAATTTATAATCAAGCATTATTTCATAAAATGATGGATTTGGGGATCACTTTAATAGATTATGAATGTTTAGAGCATGAAGATGGTCAAAGATTGATTGGTTTTGGTTTTTTTGCAGGGATTGTTGGAGCACATAATGGCATAATGGCTTATGGTAATAGAACAAAGGAATTTCATTTAGGTAGAGTCAACGCAGTCAAAGATTATCGTGAATTAATTCATACCTATTTTGGTTTAAAATTACCACCTGTAAAGATTGTAGTAACAGGTTCCGGAAGGGTAGCACATGGTATATTGGAAATTATGAATTTAATGGATGTACAACAAGTTGAACCGGATGAATTTGATCGTCATTACGCTTATCCAGTATATGTTCATTTAAAAGGAAGAGATTTATATAGACATAAAGTGACAAAAGATTATGAAAGAAATGACTTTCATGCCAATCCAAGTAACTATGAATGTTTATTTAATCAATACTTGCCACATGCTCAGATTTTAATGAATGGGATATATTGGGAACCGGGTATTCCGCCATTGTTTACACAAGAAGATTTATTAAATGATGAATTTGCTTTAACTACGATCGCAGATATAACAGATGACGCTCACGGAAGTGTGCCTTGTAATTTGGGTGATGCTCCATCTGAAGATCCAATTTATGGAGTCAATATAAATAATTTTGAAAAGACAGTTCCTTATTTACCAGAAGGAATTGATATTATGGCGGTAGGAAATTTACCTAATGAATTACCTCGTGATGCGAGTCGATTTTTCGGGGAACAATTGATTAAATATGTTTTACCAGATTTAGTTGCAGGTGGCAATGAGATGATTCAACGTGCTACGATGTTAGAAAAGGGCGTGTTGAATCCACGCTATGATCACTTGTCTGAATATGCGAAACATTGATTTTATGAATTATAGGTGTAAATAAAAATCTTTCAAATAATGGATGAATGCATCAGTGTATGATTGGTCAGCATTTTTAATGATAAGCTTATTTCTTTGAATATCGGATATTGGTTGTTTGACAAATTTTAACATCGCCCTGATTGGTAGATGCTTTGCATCATTGTACATCAAAACTTCTTCAGACAATTGCATGCCATGCAAACCTGCCAACTTTTGCATCGTATAAGCCCTTAATGCAGGTACTAATACATACCAAGCACCACGGTCTTGTAAAAGAGATGCAACTGCTTTGACTAAATCATCCCATGGCAGCGCTACACTATGAGATGCTAAATTTTTGGATTGGTTTGGGGATTGTAAATCACTTTCGTAGAATGGAGGATTGGTGATGATACAATCATACAATAGATGCGTGTAATTGTCCGCATAGTTTTGAATAGGCTGATGTTCAACTAATAACCGAGCTTGCCAAGGACTGGTTTCGAAATTTGACTTTGTTTGTTTGTAAGCACCATCTTCAATTTCAATGGCTGTAATGAAGGCATTTGATTTTTGTGCTACCATTAAACTTAATAAACCAGTTCCCGATCCAATATCTAAAATATTTTTCGCATTTTGTATTTGCGGATCCTGGGCAGTCCATGCACCAAATAAACATGCATCAGTACATACTTTCATTGCAGTATGTTCCTGATGCACGATAAATTGTTTAAACTGGAAATAGGGATTCGCCACTATTATTCAGAAGTTAAACCAGCTACGATATACTCTTTATTTAGACGAGCTATATTTGCGATTGAAATTTCTTTTGGACAAGCTGCTTCACAAGCACCAGTGTTGGTACAAGATCCAAAACCTTCTTTGTCTAATTGAGCCACCATATTGGTAACACGTGTTTTTCTTTCAGGATCTCCTTGTGGCAATAAAGCTAAATGTGAAACTTTAGCACTTAAGAATAACATGGCAGAGCTGTTTTTACAAGCTGCTACACAAGCACCACAACCAATACACATAGCAGCAGCAAATGCTTCATCCGCTTTTGCTTTCTCTATTGGTAGTGAGTTACCATCTACTGCATTACCTGTATTCACACTAATATAACCACCTGCTTGAATGATTCTATCAAAGGCTGATCTGTCTACAGTTAAGTCTTTGATAATAGGGAAGGCATTTGCTCTCCAAGGTTCAATCACAATGGTATCATTGTCTTTGAAAGCACGCATATGTAATTGACAAGTTGTGTTTGCTTGCCAAGGGCCATGTGGTTTACCATTGATATACATCGAACACATTCCGCATATTCCCTCTCTACAATCATGGTCAAACGCAACCGGTTCGCCTCCTGTAGTGATCAACTGTTCGTTCAATATATCCATCATTTCTAAGAAAGACATTTCATCAGAAATATTTTCAACCCTGTACATTTCAAATTTACCAGGAGTGTTAGCATTCTTTTGACGCCAAACTTTTAGATTTAAATTCATAGTTGTATGTGACATGGCAATATTATTTATAGTTTCTTTGAGATGGTTTAATAACATCATATTTTAATTCTTCTTTGTGTAAAGCCCATTCATGTTCATTTTTCAATTCCCATGCAGCTACATACATAAAGTTTTCATCGTCTCTTAATGCTTCTCCTTCTGGTGTTTGATATTCTTCTCTAAAGTGACCGCCGCAGCTTTCTTCTCTAGCCAATGCATCAACACACATTAATTCACCTAATTCAATAAAGTCGGCAACGCGATTTGCTTTATCTAATTCAGGATTGTATTCATTGATTTCACCTGGAATTTTAACATCAGACCAGAACTCTTTTTTCAAAGCCTGAACCTCTGCAATGGCTTGTTTTAAGCCTTCAGCATTTCTAGCCATACCACATTTATCCCAGATGATTTTTCCTAAACGTTTGTGGAAGCTTTCTACCGTTTGCTTTCCATTGATATTTTTTAATGTAGCAATTCTGTCTGCAACTGATTTTTCTGCAGCTTCAAAAGCAGGGTGTGAAGTAGGAATTGGAGCGTTGTAAATTTCATCAGCTAAATTATTTCCTAAAGTATAAGGAATTACAAAGTAGCCATCTGCCAATCCTTGCATCAAAGCACTTGCACCTAAGCGATTTGCACCATGATCGCTGAAGTTCGCTTCACCTAATGCGTATAAACCAGGTACAGATGTTTGTAGTTCATAATCTACCCATAAGCCACCCATTGTATAGTGAACAGCTGGATAAATTCGCATTGGAACTTCGTATGGATTTTCTCCAGTGATTTTAGCATACATATCAAATAAGTTGCCATATTTTTCTTTCACTACTTCTTTTCCTAATGCAATAATTTCTTCATGAGTAGCATTGTTCAAGCCTTTTTTACTTGCTTCAGTTTTACCATAACGTTCTATAGCTGCAGCATAATCTAGGTAAACTGCTTGCTTGGAAGTTCCGACACCATATCCAGCATCACATCTTTCTTTTGCGGCACGAGAAGCAACATCTCTTGGTACTAAGTTTCCGAATGCTGGGTAACGACGCTCTAAGTAATAATCTCTTTCTTCTTCAGGAATATCATTCGCTTTTCTGTCATCTCCTTTTTTCTTAGGAACCCAAATACGACCGTCGTTTCTGAGCGATTCAGACATTAATGTTAATTTAGACTGATGATCTCCACTTACAGGAATACAAGTAGGATGGATTTGAGTAAAACATGGATTTGCAAAATAAGCCCCTTGCTTATGGGCTTTCCATGCAGCAGTTACGTTAGAACCCATCGCATTTGTTGATAGGTAAAAAACGTTACCATATCCACCTGTACATAATAAAACTGCGTATCCAAAATGTCTTTCTAATGCTCCAGTCACCAAGTTACGAGCAATAATTCCTTTGGCTTTACCATCTACTTTAACCACATCCAACATTTCATGACGAGCAAACATTTGAACATTACCTAATGCCACTTGACGTTCTAAGGCTTGGTAAGCACCAATTAATAATTGTTGCCCAGTTTGACCTGCAGCATAGAAGGTTCTTTGAACTTGTGTTCCTCCAAAAGAACGGTTACTTAATAAGCCGCCATATTCACGCGCAAAAGGAACACCTTGTGCAACACATTGATCAATAATATTGGTAGACACTTCAGCTAAACGATGCACATTTGCTTCACGTGCACGGTAATCGCCTCCTTTAATGGTATCATAGAATAATCTAAAAACACTATCACCATCGTTCTGATAATTTTTAGCCGCATTGATACCACCTTGTGCAGCAATCGAATGTGCACGACGTGGTGAATCTTGGAAACAAAATGCTTTCACTTTATAACCCATTTCTCCAAGTGAAGCAGCAGCAGAAGCACCAGCCAATCCAGTACCAACTACAATTACTTCCATTTTTCTTTTGTTTGCTGGGTTGACCAATTTACAATGGCCTTTGTAAGATTCCCATTTATTTTCAAGATTACCTGCTGGAATTTTAGAGTCTATCATATTTAATCTTTTATCAATCAGTGAATGAAATTTGTGTGTTTAGAATGCATTATTTAATCCAATCAAAATAAAAACTAATTGGCATCAATGCAAATAGCAATGGTATAAAAATGGCAAATCCATAACCAATGCTTGTAATCATGGTATGGTATCTTTTATTATGTACACCAATTGTTTTGAAAGCACTTTGGAATCCATGCGCTAAATGATATCCCAGTGATACACATGCCAAAACATATAAAACAACGATGTATGGATTGGTGAATACCATATCCATCTCTGCATATAAATTATGTAAAACAACACCATTGTGCTCCACTTCACCTAAAGGTTGAATTGATCCAATGCCACCTAATCTACTAGGTGTCCAAAAATGATAAATATGTGCAATTAAAAACATAAGTATCAATGTTCCCAATACTGCCATGCTGCGGCTGTACCATTTACTTCCTTTGTCATAACTAACTGCGTAACCAATAGCTCTTTTACTTCTGTTTTCAATAGTAAGTAAATATCCTTGGTAAATATGTAAAAAGATACCGAGGAACAATCCAATTTCTAGAATTCTTGGTACTGCATTACTTCCCATAAAATGTCCAGCTTTATTGAACATCAAGCCACCATCATTTGCCCAGATAGTTGCATTCAATCCTGCATGTACAATTAAAAAAAGAATTAAGAAAATACCTGTGAATCCCATTACCAATTTTTTTCCAACGGAAGAGGTAAACATTTGTTTGAATGTCATAGTAGATGAGTTTAAAAATCTCCGCAAAAATACGAATCAAATGGATAGGATTCGTTCTATGTCCTTTATTTTTAGCACAATAGACAAAATTGTTCAACAAACAGCTCATAGATAAATAGGTTGTTTCAGCCCTTTTATCAACCGTCCTTCAATAATTTAGGGGCATCCGATTGATTATCCTAAATTTACACAATGATTAAAGTGCTAGGAATACTATTGAACAGCTTCAAAATGGCCCTCCAGGAGCTCAAAGTAAATAAGTTAAGGACCTTTTTATCCTTATTTGGAATCACGATTGGTATCTTTTGTATCATAGGGGTTTTGGCAACAATAGATAGCTTAAAGTCAAAAGTTAAAAGTGATTTGTCAAGTTTTGGAAGCAATACGATTTATATCGATAAATGGGATTATGCAGGTGGACCAGATTACCCTTGGTGGAAGTTTGTTAAAAGACCACCCATGAAAATAGCAGAGATGGAAATGGTAAAAAAGAAGAGTAGTTTGGCTGCCAATACCGCATTTTTTACTTCAACCAATGCTACGTTTACTTATGACGAAAACGTATTAAAAGGAATTAATATATATGGTATAACGGAGGAATTTAAAGATATACAAGCTTTTAATATTGGCTATGGGCGATATTTTACAGAATCCGATTTTCAAAGAGGAATTCCAGTGGGTGTGATTGGATATAAGGTTTCAGAAGAACTTTTTGGCAAAGCAGAAAAAGGTTTAGGAAAAGAAGTTTCATTCAATGGTCGAAAATTAATGGTGATTGGAATCATTGAAAAACAAGGTAGTAGTATCATTGGTGGATTTGATTATGATAGAACATGTTTGTTCACTTACAACCATTTTGCATCTATTTACAATCCTGATAATTACAATCCATACATTATGGTGCAAGCAAAACCAGGGATCACTTCCAAAGCATTACAGGAGGAATTAACTGGGGTTATGCGTCAATTGAGAAAACTAAGTCCTACACAAGAAGATAATTTTACATGTAATGATGTAGCACAATTTAAAGATCAGGTGGAAGGCTTCTTTGGCTCTGTAAATCAAGGGGGCTGGGCAATTGCTGGATTATCCTTGTTGGTGGGTGCATTTGGTGTAGCGAATATCATGTTTGTAACTGTTAGAGAAAGAACAAGTCAAATTGGATTGAAGAAAGCCATTGGTGCAAAAAGTTCTACAATTTTATACGAGTTCCTTTTAGAAAGTGCATTTTTATGTATTGTGGGTGGATTGGTTGGATTATTTTTAGTTTGGTTATTGACATTGGCTTTAAGTTCATTCTTACCTTTCCCAATCTCGATTGCACCTAATATTATTTTTATGGCACTTAGTTTATGTATTGTACTTGGTGTGATTTCAGGTATTATACCTGCAAGGATTGCAGCAAGAATGAATCCAGTAGAAGCTATAAGATCTAAGTAATCTGCGCACTAATCGGTATGAATGCAATACCTTTGCGAAGTGTCAAAACCAATTACCATATTAGCGATTGAGTCCTCATGTGATGAGACTGCTGCTTCTGTGATCATGGATGGTCAAATTCATTCTAATTTTATTGCAAACCAGTTGGTACATGAAAAATACGGAGGTGTAGTACCCGAATTAGCGAGTCGTGCACATATGGAAAATATAGTGCCAGTAGTAGATGAAGCATTAAAAAAAGCATTTCCTTCATTCAATCATGCTGAAAGATTAGCAGCATTAGATGCTGTTGCATTCACGCAAGCACCTGGATTAATTGGTAGCTTATTGGTAGGTGCACAATTTGCAAAATCATTGGCACTCAGCTTAAATAAACCCTTAATTGCAGTGCATCACATGCAAGCGCATGTATTGGCCAATTTAATAGATGACCCTAGACCTAGTTTTCCCTTTTTATGTTTAACAGTGAGTGGGGGGCATACTCAAATTGTACAATGTGAAAGTCCGACTGATTTAAAAATCATCGGTCAAACGATTGACGATGCTGCAGGAGAAGCTTTTGATAAAATAGCTAAATTACTTGGCCTGCCTTATCCTGGTGGCCCTGTTTTAGATAAATTGGCACAATTGGGCAATCCCAAGGCTTTTGAATTTGCAAAGCCTTTGGTACCTGATTTAAATTATTCATTTAGTGGTTTAAAAACAAGTGTCTTATATTTTTTACAAAAGCAAACGCCTGATTTTATAGCAACAAACTTAAATGATTTATGTGCTTCTGTTCAATATACGATTGTTGAAATTCTTTTGTATAAACTAAAGAAAGCAATTCAACAAACAGGTATCAAGCAGGTTTGTATTGCAGGTGGCGTAAGTGCGAATTCTGGTGTTCGCAATGGTGTTGATGCTTTAGGGCATAAAATGGGATTCAAAACTTATCTTCCTGCTTTTCAATATTGCACTGATAATGCAGCAATGATTGCGATTGCAGCTCATTATAAATACATCAATCAAGCATTTGAACCTTTGTCGACTTCTGCTCATGCCAGATCTGATTGGTAAGCGGAAATAACTTAACTTTGCAGCCTCAAAATAGTTGAACACATGATTAGTGCAAGAAACGTTACATTGGCTTATGGTAAAAGAGTCCTTTTTGATGAAGTGAATATTAGCTTCACCAAAGGCAATTGTTATGGTATTATTGGAGCAAATGGTGCTGGTAAATCTACCTTTCTAAAAATATTAAGTGGTGAAATTGAACCCAATAAAGGTTCCGTTGAAATTACACCTGGAGAGCGTATGTCTTTCTTGAAGCAGAATCAATTTGAATTTGACGAACAAACAGTATTGAATACTGTATTGATGGGGCACAAACGTATGTGGGAAGTGATGCATGAGAAAGATGCGCTTTATGCTAAAGAAGATTTTACAGAAGCGGATGGTATAAGAGCGGGTGAATTAGAAGGTGAATTTGGTGAAATGGGTGGATATGAAGCAGAGAGCAATGCGGCGAGTTTATTGAGTGATTTAGGCGTGAAAGAAGATATGCACCAGTCTTTAATGAAAGATATTCCAAGTAACTTTAAGTTGCGTGTATTGTTGGCACAGTCATTATTTGGGAATCCAGATATTTTATTATTGGATGAACCTACCAATGGATTAGATATTGAAACTATTGGCTGGCTTGAAAACTTTTTAGCAGACTACGAAAACATTGTTTTGGTAGTAAGTCACGATCGGCACTTTTTGGATACAGTTTGTACGCATGTTTCCGATGTGGATCGTTCTAAAATCAAAACCTTTACAGGTAACTATTCATTCTGGTATGAATCATCTCAATTGATGGCGCGTCAGATGTCTGACAAGAATAAAAAGAATGAAGAAAAGCGTGCAGCTTTATTAGATTTCATTGCCCGTTTCTCTGCGAATGCAAGTAAGAGTAAACAAGCAACTTCTCGTAAAAAAGCATTAGAAAAATTAACGATCGAAGAGATTGAGCCATCCAACAGAAAGTACCCTGGTATTATCTTTCAGCCATTGCGTGAAGTGGGTAATCAAATTTTAAATGTTGAAAAATTACAAAAATCAGTGGATGGTCGTGTCTTATTTAAAGACGTAACTTTCTCTGTGAGTAAAAATGATAAAATAGCTTTTTTAAGCAAGGACCCTTTAGCCATTACTTATTTCTTCGATATCATTAACGGGGTGGGTCAATCAGATGCCGGAAGTTTTGAATGGGGTACAACCATTACAAAAGCCTATTTGCCTATTGAGCATAACGAAGAATTTACACAACCTCTCACTTTAATGGATTGGTTAAGACAATTTGTACCTCCACATATTACGGATGCAGATGAGCCATTCATCCGTGGTTTTTTAGGTAAAATGTTGTTTAGTGGAGATGATGTGATGAAGAAGGCAAATGTTTTGAGCGGGGGTGAAAAAGTGCGTTGTATGGTGAGTAAGATGATGCTTCAAAACCCCAATGTGGTGATTTTGGATCAACCAACTAACCACCTGGATTTGGAAAGTATCCAAAGTTTCAATGAAGGTTGTCAAAATTTCCCTGGAATTGTGTTAATGACTTCTCATGACCACACATTTATGCAAACTGTTGCAAACCGTGTCATAGAATTAACCCCTAAGGGCATCATTGATAGATTGATGACCTTTGATGAGTATATGGAAGACAAAAGAGTACAGGAATTAAGAACAGAATACTATTCTTAGGCACTGAAAAAGACACTAAAAAGGATTAAAAACCAATATTTTAGCAATAAAACGCCCTTTTTATTCGTTTGAAAGAAAAAAACATTAAAAAAATGGGACTGTAAGGTATATTTACTTACCTTTGCCGTCCGTAAAAAATTATTTCTCATGGCTAGAGTATGTCAGATAACAGGAAAGAAGCCGATGACTGGAAACAGTGTATCGCATTCTAATATTAAAACAAAGCGTCGTTTCCTTCCGAACTTACAAAAGAAGCGTTTCTACTTTGTTGAAGAAGATCGTTGGATTACTTTAAAAGTATCTGCAGATGCAATCAGAACTATTAATAAAAATGGTTTAGCATCAGTAGTGAAAGATTTAAGAGCTGCTGGCGATAAAATCTAATTAAACAACATTAAGTATAATTTATAATATACCATCATGGCACGTAAAGGAAACAGAGTTCAAGTAATATTAGAGTGCACAGAGCACAAGACTACTGGTTTACCAGGAACTAGTCGTTATATTACAACTAAGAACAAAAAGAATACTCCAGACCGTATGGAGTTCAAAAAGTATAATCCAATTTTGAAAAAAGTAACTGTACACAAAGAAATTAAATAATCATGGCAAAAGCAGCTTCTAAAAACGCGAAAATCAAGGATCTTAAGGCTTCTGCTGAAGC